>Ga0209282_1001094_pt1 | contig 14385 bp, 14 predicted proteins | sample Mtrugardesep15_FD_187529 | JGI IMG/M metagenome (GOLD analysis project Ga0209282, IMG submission 187529) | Root nodule microbial communities of legume samples collected from California, USA - M. trunc garden sep15 (SPAdes) (version 2) | ecosystem: Host-associated > Plants > Roots > Nodule...
ACCTGAACTGTTGCTCGTAATCCAAATGCTTTAACTGCAACTATAATGTTAGGATTCCCAGCCCATTTCATTGATAGTTCCATAATCAATTCCTTTTCATCAGTGCTATACACTTTCATTCCTGCAGCCATATTATATATTTGGATCAACACAATTGGTATTTATCAGTCTAAAGTCTAAAATTATGTTATTATATTGTTGTTCATAGCTATATATACCTTGAAAAGTTGGTGGCAGAGAGCCCAAGTTAAGTTCTTCAAATTCAACTGAATCAATTTTGTACTTTGGAATTTGTTCAGCAATAATAGGCTTTGCTATAGTTCTTGCAGTCTTGCAAATTGCCTATAACATAGATGCAAAATTGATATTCAAAATAGTTACACTGATAACCATACAAAATCTCATAGATGCTCCTAGAAATTTTGAAAATCAATAAAATGTGTGCATACCTTGTTCAAATAAGGCCACATACACTCAACAAATTTATTAAGCCAATCAAGCTGCAAACAAGAAAATATTAATTAATCAACTATACTACTTTTTTAGAGGGCTTAGAATTTTAAATAATAATAACATACACGGTCATAGTCTGGATTTTTTATCCATAAGGGTATTTCTGGAAGCAATTGTTGCACAGTTTTAGCTTCTTGCTCAACCAAAGGAGTAAATGTAGGATCCTGAAATCATAACAAACATGCCATATTTTTAAAATATTAAGACAAAAACAAAAGTATAAGGTAATAGAACATGCTTTGCAAATTAATTAAATTATTTTCTTTGAAGAAAAACTGTTTACTACATTTACTATTTAGCAGAAGTCTATAGTTAAACAGTGAGGAAACAATATACATAAAAATAAAAAATATATCAAAATTCAAATTGAGAATTCAATTTGTGATCCTTTTTACAGATCACAACTTTACATACTACAAAAAGAAGTCAATATCAATAAAAAGAAGAGAATCATTTTAGAGAAAAAGTGAGAAATAGAAACTAACCTTGACATCTATTGATTGAAAGTATATAAATATATAGTATCCTATCACCAATCCAAGTGAAGTTCCAATTCCAAATCCTAAAAAACTACCTATAGTACTTAAAATACCCATTTCAACTTCAATATCAATGTCTATGGTACTACTACTACTAGTACTAACTAAGTTTCTTTCATATCAAAAGTGGAAATTTTTCAAACTAAACCAGCTCAACAAACAAGTACTTCTTGTGTTGATGATTGAATGAGTTAACTTTCTGAAATTAGAAAAAGAAGTAATAATTAAAAAAGAAAAGACAAGGAACATATAGTACTATATGTTATTGTTATTTTTGTTTGAAAGTGAAATAAAAGTAGCATTTAATTTGTTAGCCACTCTTTACCTTACATTAAGGCAACTTGATCTCCACATAAACAGTTGACAACGAATTTTGCTATGACACTTGTTAGTGTCGGCAAGGTCTATTTTTTCTTGCAAATATTTTAAATATTAGTTTTGTTTTATTGTTATATTCCACGTGGAAGAGTTTCACATAATTAACTCAGTCACTTAATTAAATAGTCTAAATTAGTGACAGCATAGTTACATGAATGGATAAAATTCTTGGCCTAGCTGTTGATTAATTCTAGTCATAAATAAATAGAGTCAAAATTCTTGGACAAATTTATATTTTAAAATAGATTTATTGGAGTTTGAATTTGAGTAATTTTTAAGCTAAATGCATGATTATCCTTAGATAATGATCCAGCCAAGTATGAAATAATGTTGATATTTTAAAGGATAGAATAAAGAGAGGTTCACTGTGCTTTCTCTTTTGTCTTTTTTGGGTTTTGGCATCTTATTATTCTTTTTTTGGCCCTCCATGTGTCCTTAACAATTATGAAAACCAGACAAACTTTATGGTAAAATACTGCCTTATTGTATATACAGTATACAATAATTTTGTGCTTGTGATAAAGAGGTTGACCACATCACCATGTTTGGGGCATTCCCCACAGGTGTGGGAAGAGAACCAATAATAGTCTTATCTGCCTGATCCTGCTCATGGGGAGCATCATTACAAACAGGACTAACTAACTAACTTAACAGAACAACCAACTAACTTAATATCTTACCATATTTGTAAAAGAAACGAGAAATCGCAAAACAATGGAACACATGTTTTGTTACGAAATTTGGTCAAGTGTGTTTACATCTTCGACTACAGAGCAACTGTAATTTCTGATTATTGATCGTGAAAATTAAAATTTACGATGTTACAAATTTTATTAGAGAATACCTACCTCTGAGTCGTATTAGGGGCTATCGCCCCCACAACCTGTTGCCCCACCAGAACAAATAATTGGACCAAATACAAGGACTTGACATTGCAAATGATATGAGCCAACCTAACTGAAAAGGAACTTGCCTCATTTTTCTTTGATTCTTTCTCTTTAGAGCTGAAAAATAAGGGATTGGATGACACAATTAGAAGACAATTTCAAAATCAACATAGCAATTCATGATCTATAAGAGAGTCAATATCTAGAGAGATGTGAGATTTGAGATAAAACTCAGCACAAACATAATATGAGTTTAGGTCGCAATGCTCACAATGTACATAACAACAACCACAATATGAAATCATGATGAATGTGTTTCAACCAACTCCTGTAGTGAGAGAGTAAGAAACAACGATACAACGCGTAATTTTGGCACTAGAACATTGATAAAAACTAGTTGATAGTTGTAAGGACATTTGATATATACAGACCTGGATTTAAATACAAGATTTTTCATTTCTTCACATTAAAGTGTGCAACTACTTAAAAAAAACTACATGTAAGTACAACAAAATTTTATGAGAAAAAAACAAATCCGTGTGGGGTACTAGAAAAAAACATTAATTTCATGCAATATCACCGTAAAAAAAACTTACCGTGTCAACATATCATAATCAATCATGTGTAATTTTAGAAGTGGTTATGATAAAACTCTAACGTTTTTAATGATCTAATGGTAGTGATTTATTCACAACACTTTTTTTTTTGAAATAAATAAGTAAAAATTACATTTCACTTTGAAAACTTGCATTGCCTATTAGTATTAGCCACACATGAAATTAAAATGAATCACTACACGCACTTACCAACTTATATCACTATGTGCAATAAATCAAGTTGAATTATGAAGGTGATTGAAGTATGAGTTCACAAAGTGGTCGTTGGATTTTAATAACTAAACGTAATTAATCACTTCCACTAATACTTACGCATTAACAATTTACTACCATACTAATATTCTTCCAAAATTGTACTTGTGAAACCCATGTTAGTTAGCATAGTTAATTTTATCTACATTATATTATACTATATTAATATTTAGCTATAAGTTATAACTAACCAAACCCATTTGTTTCTGAAATCAATACACTTTGTACTTTTTGGAAGGAAAATCAATTCAATATGGATGAAGTAGAGCTAGCTTGTGAGTCTAACTTGGAATGCAAGAAAACCGAAGAAGAAGGAACGTCGAAGAAACAAAGTAAAGTGGAGAGTGTTTCGTTTTTTGGATTGTTTGGTGCAGCTGATAGAACTGATTATGTGTTAATGTTCCTTGGAAGTGTTGGTTCTTTTGTTCATGGTGCTGCTCTTCCTGTTTCCTTTGTTTTGTTTGGTCGTATTATTGATTCTCTTGGACACCTTTCTAACAATCCTCAGAAATTTTCCTCACAAATTTCTCAGGTAAAAAAACAACATTAACCATGGTTATGCAAAGAGAGTGAGGCAAAATAAAGTGAAAAGAAAAAAAAATGGCATAACATGCATTATTCTAAACTAAACTACGATGACTAAGGCATCTTCAACAAACTCGTATGTTAGACTATACAAATATGTAATAATGGCAGTGTTAATTAATTTCTTGTCCATTGCAGCATGCTTTGTACTTGGTCTATCTTGGAGTTGTTGTTCTTGTTTCTGCCTGGATGGGTAAATATAACCTCGACCTTGCCTCGTTTCTGTTTGGACCATATACATGTATATTTTTGCTTATATTCAATACTGAAGGGAGTATACTAGCTATATGAACATAATACTAATGATGATCGTCGCTAATACTATTCTTCAGGTGTTGCATTCTGGATGCAAACAGGCGAAAGACAAACGGCTCGGTTAAGGTTAAAATATTTGCAGTCAGTACTAAAGAAGGACATTCATTTCTTCGACAATGAAGCAAGGGATGCCAATATCATTTCTCACATCTCCAGTGATGCAATTTTGGTACAAGATGCAATTGGTGACAAAGTATATATTGATTTTACTCTTCTAATATAAATATAATCAACTCAGTTTAACATTTCAATATGATCATAATTTGTTACGCATGTGCACATAACATCAACAAATGTCTGATTCGTTGTTATGCAGACCGGGCATGCAATACGCTACCTTTCTCAATTCATTGTTGGATTTGGCATTGGATTGACATCAGTATGGCAGCTGACACTACTCACCTTGGCTGTTGTTCCATTCATAGCTATAGCAGGCTTAACTTACTTAACTATTATATGTACTTTATCGGAAAAAGGTGAAGTAGCTTATGCCGAAGCAGAAAAAGTTGCTGAAGAAGTAATTTCTCAAGTGCGTACAGTTTACTCAATTGTAGGAGAAGAAAAAGCTGTTGGTTCATACTCAAAGTCACTTCATAAGGCTTTGAAGATTGGAAAGAAGAGTGGTTTTGCAAAAGGGGTTGGAGTTGGTTTTACATATGGGCTGTTTTTTTGTGCTTCGGCATTGCTTCTTTGGTATGCAAGCATACTTGTGATACATCATAAAACAAATGGAGGGAAAGCATTCACAACAATCATCAATGCCATATTTAGTGGATTGTAAGTCTACCAAAACATATATGGTTTGACTTATTTTACAATTGCACTAATATATTTGTTGTATTCATAGGTAGATATATGCATGATGCAAAAAACACTATGAATTTTAAAAAGTTGCATGAGAAAAACAATGAATATTATATTTTAGTAACGACTATACTGATATAATTGTTCTGTTTTATAATAGTGCGCTTGGTCAAGCTGCTCAAAACCTTGGTTCAATTGCTAAAGGGCGTGCAGCTGCAGCCAATATCATGAACATGATTGCATCTGTTTCAGAATCATCTAAAATTTTGGATGATGGCTTTGTGTTGTCACAAGTAGCAGGGAAAATTGATTTTTGTGAGGTCTGTTTTACTTGCCCCTCAAGAAACAAAATGATCTTTGAGAATTTGAGCTTCACAGTGAGTGCTGGAAAGACGGTAGCCGTTGTTGGTTCAAATAGTTCTGGAAAGAGCACAATCATTTCCCTTATTCAAAGGTTCTTTGACCCAACTTCAGGTAAATTACTTAGACAGAGGAGTGCTAGCAATACTGACTCTTTAACACTTTTTGTTTAACACTCACTCTTTTAATGGACGAAGTTCATATAGCTCCTACTACTTTATGCGATTCATTGATGAATAAAGACACCCATTAACATTTTCCTTAATTTAATTAGCATGTAGCAAGTTTTTTATGTCTACATATAGTTCTATATTTTGGAGGAGAGGATAATGCAATAATTTTCACTAGGTAAGGTCCTATTGGATGGATATGACTTAAAGAATTTTAAATTGAGATGGTTGAGAAAACAAATGGGATTGATGAGCCAAGAACCAGCACTATTTGCCACAACAATAGCTGGAAACATTGTATTTGGAAAAGAAGATGCAAAAGTGAATGAAATTATACATGCTGCCAAGGCTGCAAATGCTCATTCTTTCATTACAGGATTACCTCAAGGTTACAATACTCAGGTGAATTATCAGTTGTTGAACATGAAAATCATAGCTTTGTAAGAAAGAAGTTTGTGACTTCATATCCTCGTATAAGCCATTTTCATTTTGTTTTCAATTCAGGTCGGAGAAGGTGGTACACAACTTTCAAGGGGACAAAAGCAAAGAGTCGCTTTAGCGAGAGCAGTGCTAAGAAACCCGAAAATATTCCTTTTAGATGAGGCCACCAGTGCACTGGATGCTGAATCAGAACTCATTGTGCAGCAGGCATTGGAAAAAATAATGTTAGACCGGACGACAATAATCGTTGCACATCGATTATCCACCGTACGCAATGTAGATACAATTATTGTGTTGAAGAATGGCCAGGTAGCCGAAAGTGGGACTCATTTAGAATTGATGTCCAAAAATGGTGAGTATGTGAGTTTGCAGGCACCACAAAACTTCACAAGCTCTAGCTCATTATCTCGCTTGGGAAGTTCGAGAAATTATAGTTTTCGAGAACTTCCAAACAACCTGAACAATGAGGAGGGGCAATCAAGTGACCAGGGATTGGCATCAAAACCTGCTTCCATTCCATCAATTTTGGATCTACTGAAACTGAATGCTCCAGAATGGCCCTACACAATTCTTGGGTCAGTAGGTGCAGTTTTGGCTGGCATGGAAGCTCCTCTCTTTGCCATTGGAATCACACACATTTTGACTACATTTTACTCTGCTCAAAGTCCCAAGATTAAGCATGAAGTTGATCATGTAGCTGTTATATTTGTCGTCCTGGCTGTTGTTACCATACCTATTTATCTATTGAAACACTACTTCTATTCATTAATGGGAGACCGTCTCACCGCCCGTGTACGTTTATTAATGTTCTCAGGTATTCCAAAGCTGCAAAAGCATTCTTTTAGAATCATACTATGCATTAAATTATCTTAAGCTAATGTTGGTTTGCAGAAAAGTAAACGTCAATTTCCCTGAGGAACACAAACCAGCCTTATTTTCTTATTAGTGGAAACCGAATTGGTACTCAAGAGTTAACAACACTCACACACACTCCGCACCAACCACTTGTGCTCCCTATTTACATCCTTTGGCATGTTCTTGATTTATTTTCGCATCACTAAATTATTATATTTAATTTGGCACGCAGCTATTCTTACCAACGAGGTCGCATGGTTTGATATCAATGAGACCAATACCGGCTCACTAACAGCAATGCAAGCAGCTGATGCAACATTAGTAAGAAGTGCTCTAGCTGACAGACTCTCAACCCTTGTTCAAAACATAGCTCTCACCATAACAGCCTTTGTTATTGCCTTCACAATGAGTTGGAAACTAACATTAGTTGCTGCAGCTTGCCTTCCCTTTCTCATAGGAGCTTACATCACAGAGGTTAATCTCATAATAAAACCACTTCACTAATGATTTGTTCGTTCATACTTCTAGCTTTGGTGCATTATTCATGTCCTCAATCTTCACTGCATAATAACCTATAGAATAACAAGTTAAAATTGTTTATGCAGCAACTATTTCTCAAGGGATTTGGTGGAGATTACAGTCATGCTTACTCCAAAGCAAATTCTTTGGCTCGTGATGCTATTGTGAACATACGTACTTTCACTGCTTTCGGTGCAGAAGATCGAATGTCAACCCAATTCGCATATGAACTGAATAAACCTAACAAGCAGGCACTTCTGAGAGGCCACATATCAGGTTTTGGTTACGGCTTGACACAACTGTTTGCTTTCTGCTCCTATGCACTTGTACTTTGGTATGCATCCATATTAATCAAGAAGAAAGAGTCAAATTTTGGAGATCTCATGAAATCTGTTATGGTCTTAATCATCACTGCTATTGCAATGGCAGAAACATTAGCCCTTACCCCCGATGTTGTGAAAGGGACACAAGCACTGAGATCGGTTTTCAGCATCCTCCATAGAAAAACATCCATCAACCCAAATGATCCGAATAGCAAAATGATAAGTGAAGTCAAAGGAGAGGTTAAATTTCAAAATGTGTGCTTCAAGTACCCAATGAGACCTCATATCACCATATTTCAGAACTTGAACCTCAGAGTCTCAGAAGGAAAATGTCTTGCAGTAGTAGGCCAAAGCGGCTCAGGGAAGAGCACTGTGATTGCTCTTGTAATGAGATTTTACGACCCTACATCCGGGTCGGTTCTGATAGACGAATGTGATATGAAAAGTCTAAACTTGAGATCATTAAGGAAGAGAATAGGATTGGTTCAGCAAGAACCAGCTTTGTTCTCTGCGACAGTTTACGAAAACATCAAGTATGGAAAAGAGGAAGCAACAGAAATTGAGGTAATGAAGGCAGCCAAAGCTGCAAATGCTCATGAATTCATCAGTACAATGTCGGATGGGTACAAAACTAAGGTTGGTGAGAGAGGAGTGCAGTTATCAAGAGGACAAAAACAAAGAGTAGCGATCGCTAGAGCAATTCTGAAAGATCCATCCATTCTTCTGTTGGATGAAGCAACAAGTGCACTGGATACAATATCAGAGAGACTTGTCCAAGAAGCTATTGGTAAGCTTATGGAAGGTCGAACAGTGATTTTGGTAGCTCACAGGCTCTTGACTGTTCGTGATGCAGACAGCATTGCAGTGCTGCAACATGGGAAGGTTGCAGAAATGGGAAGGCATGAGAAGCTGATGGCTAAACCAGGAAGCATTTATAAGCAACTGGTTAGTCTACAACAAGGAAAGTGTGAACAAGAAGACAATTAGTGAGTTCATTTAGATTTCACCAAGTAAATATAGAATTATAGATTCAAACTATACCAACAGTTTGCAACTTGAATTAAGGTAACTGTAAGAACATGCTTGATGACTAATCGAACCGTGAAAGATGTTATCATACATACTGTTTATATACACAAACGCTACCATATAATCTAAAGCCTATAAATGGCTGTTGCAGAATGTGTTTTGTCATATCATGTTGAACAAGATTATGAACAATACTCATCGATGATTTCTTGTCACAAACAGCTTCATAAGAATGTGTTTTGTCATATCATGTTGAACAATATTACGAACAATACTCATGGACGATTTCTTGTCACAAACAGCTTCATAACATTGTATCTTCTAGCACAAGTTTCATCAATAAGATTAAAAAAATTCTTGTGCAGTTAATTTCGTTAATTTTTTGTACTGGTATCAAAAGCATATTAAACATATTTTTAGCTTACATGTTCATTAATTACCTGAATTTCCACTTTCCAAGTTAATTGATTCTATATGTTATGTTGAGGAGACTACGAACCAAACAACTCATTTGAATTAACAAAACATTAGGGGAAAAAACTAATCAAAGCATTATTTTGCAATGTTTACCTTCAGAAAGGAATCTACATCAAATCTACCACTTGATTGTTTTACCAAGTCATTTAAAAGACTGCAGCATGGTTTGTAATTCATGCTTGCTTCAAAATTCGAAGAAAAAACAACCAACCAACTAAAGACTTATGTTCGTGCTTTTTCATGCAACTTGCGTAGAACAACAACTAAGCTCAAAGATAAACTGTAGCAATTACAACATTGAACTAAATTCTACTGATCAGTAGAGATATGAAACTGCATGGGGATCAAAGATATGTTGTAGCAATTACAACATTCGTGATTTCCTTCTCGAGTTCGGCTTCATCAACCCACAGCAAACTTTGTTTATGCAATGATTCTTTCTTTTCAGCCTTCTTGTCTTCGTGCTTTTTGGCTTGCATTCTCCAAATTTCAAGTTTCTCTGCTCTCTCTTTTAACTGATTCACAAACAAAAGAAAAATATCAATAACAATAAGCAAAATCTATATTAAAATAAATATATCAATAACAGATATCAGTAGAACAACGGCAAAAGATTGATTAGCTTGCCTAATAATATGTCTTAGAAGATGAAGTATAGTTAACTGTAAGGTATAAATACAGCACACATGTGCTTAATTTATGATTGCACAACTAGTCTTTAAAGTTCATCAACTCTACAATCCTGTAGATTATCAAAGTGAAATCCACCTTAACTACAATAAAAGTAGGTCCATATAAGTATTAAATCAAAAAGACATATTGAAGATTTAAAATGCTTGCACTTTTCACACAGTAATACATGATAAATGTATTCAGGGCTTAGTTAGAGGACATGAGTATTAACAAAACATTATCTTACATCAAGAGTAGACTGTGAGGTTTAAATTTAAAGTTTAGACCAGGTTAATAAAGAACAAGAAATTGAATATCAAATCTCAAATATGAACAAATAAAAAGAGACACTAGTTAATTCAGGTTCATCTTACTGTTTGTCTAGCTTGTGACCATTTACATTTGCTAAGTCAACAATAAAGTTAAACAGCCCCAACACCCATTTTGTTTTATATATTCAGCAGCCACCTTCTCAATTAAATCAAACATAATTCAAAGTATACAATGAGATGTATATTGCCATCGAAGTTATTAGGTAGGTGCTTTTGAGTCGTGATACATAAATAGCCTTCCCATAAACACGCGACGAGTCTATCTGTAAATTAGCAACGAAACTACAAGAGAAATTAAAACAGGGATTGGGACAACACTTGTGAATCGTTCTTTACTAGTAGTTAACAAGAACGATAGGTTTCCTCATTAATTTGCCTTTAATGCTATTATGAATGCTTAATTAAGTTGTTTATCCAAACATGACTTACAAGGGTTTGTTGAAAGTGTTGTCTAGCAATGTTACGTTCCTTGGCTCTAAGCTCTGCAGCCTGAGCCTTAAGTTTCTTACGCTCTTCATTAGTGATTCCCTCCGAGCCTCGTCCTTCCGTTGCTTCTCCAATGCCATAGCCTCCATTTCTCTCATGTATTCCTTCCGAACCTCTTTCACTTGCTTTGCGTACTCTCTCCGAAGCTCACCAAGCATTGCTTCAGCTTCCTTAGGATCCTTTGGAGCTTGCCAGCTACCAATCAAGGAGCTTGGTGAAAGGAACGCACGTGTTGCGAATGAACGCACGTGTGAACGTGACAATGTCTTCAACATCATTGAATTCAAATCCAAAACCTAGCTATGGAAAAAGAGAAAGAGAAAGAGGAACGTTTTTCTTTTTCTTTTTACTTTTCCAAATTTTAAAATTCTCAAATACTCTCTAAATTATTTTACTTTTCATTGACACCACCAAAAAATATTTATTTTACTTTTTCTCCAATTTTAACTAACTAAGTATAATATGTATTTAAACTAGGTTTTGTTTTATTGATGAAAAAACAAGTGGACAATAGAATTTGCATGAATAAGCGGTACTGAATTGTCTGAAAATGAATAAAGATGATGAAACAGTAACATGTATGAATTGAGCCTCGAGACAAGAACTAAAAAAGTTGGATATTTTGTTTCATAATTTTACTCTTTCCTCTAGCTTTGTTAAATTTTACTAATTGCGCATACGTACGTATGAATTTTACTAACTATCTTTCAATTAAAGGGATTATAAGACACATTATGAGCGTGGAGGGTTTATTTTGACAAGGGCATTCATTATCAAGGCAAAATTTGAAGAGTAGGTGATAATTGTGATTTCCTTTATCATTTGTAATAACATATCCTCTCAACAACTTTTGAACACAAACAAGATCATATATAGTTTGTGTTTATGCCTAACAAAATTCATACCATGAGGCATGAACTTATGCCAACCAACCATATTTAGTTGTCATGACTCCTAATGAAGCACAGAGAATTTTCAAGCATCTCTTCTGTATGCCGACCCGTAATGCTGCCCCTCAAATCCTGCATTTGTAGAATTTGCCTTGTTTTGATGATAATTTCATTGCTTTAATTTGCATGAGATTATTTATTTTATGCATAAATCTAAAAAGAAGAAAGGTGATGAATTCATTTCCATGCAAAATTTACAACTTACAGTAACACCTTTAGAAAATTCCTGTTCTAACTTCTAACAGGTTTTCACTTCCAAGCATCATACGTTTCTTTTTCTTTAATCACTTCTCGCCAATTATTACTAAATTGTTGACAATTTAACTTTTAGCAACATACAGATCAATATTCTCGTGATCATATAAAAACCAATAAATATTTTCTCCCCAAATCGCTTTAGAAGACAATAGAGTTTAACTTGCTACAGAAGAACCGTGTCTAGGTGGAGTTACCTATAAATTCTAGCATACTATAATACTAATACCATTTGCTTCTTTAAACTATTCACATGAAAATTCAACAACAGAATTGAAATTATGTAATGAGTACAGTTTCTCCTTAATTTCTCGTATAACCTCGAGTACGTCCAGGATTTGACTAGCAACAGAGAAACACATCTTCTCCAAGATCATACCATTTTCCATAAAAAATTTAGCTAAAAATAACTCATGATCGTTTCCACTAACTTCTTTAAATTTCACAACATGGAGAGAAGCCAAACAATCGGGCACAACAGCAGAACTCAGAAGCTCTTCCGCAAATGTACGTATTCCCTGACAATTAATCATCAAAGAAAGTCCAAATAAGGCTCTTAAAGAGAAAATATATTGGATAAAAAAAAAAAATATTGGAAAAAAAAAAAAAAAAGAGCAAGAAGTTACAAGAGAATATATTGCAGCCAAATGTATTCAGTAAATACTAGTAATTACCAACCTTAACCTTAAGAACTAGTGTCTTGAGAACCAGCGTCTTTTGAAGTAAGGCTAACAGAATATTAACACTAACTAAACCAACCTCCAAATCGGTCAACATTGGAAATACACATAGCTTCTGTGGTTGCCTCAGAACCTGGAATGAATGACACAATGAAACTGATTTATATTGCAATAAAAGGATTAAACTTAGATATCAATTGAGAAAAATCTTATTAATATACATGATACAAATTTAGAACAAGTATTTTATACAAAATATATTTGAGTGGTAGCTACACTAAAAACCAACCAATTTTCACAAGTTATAAAGTATTCAAGAAAGATACACATTGTTAAAAAGGCTAACTTACATGCATACCATTGATACCTCCAATTTGATAAACTTCGCATGACTGAAGTTTCTGAGAAGAGAAAAAACCTCTTCATTTAGCATATAACATTGGTCCTCGTGTAAAATGATTTTTGCAGAAGCGTGGCATGGGGACCGTGTTAAAATGATCTGTGGTATATCACAACCGCAGTAACTGAATTCGTTTAGATGCAAACAACTGGAGAAAAAGATAGAAGAATTGACAATGTTATAAGGCACATCAACGTCATGTTCGATGGAAATGCTTTCAAGTAGAGGAGCATTTATATAGACCATAGTTGTATCAACAAACCAAGCGCAGTTTTTGGTCTCAAATTTTGTTAGAAGTGGGAAACTAAGCTGAAGTTGACTGTAGTTAGGGGATTTGGGTGAGTGAGTGTTAAAGGAGAATCCACACAACTTGAGAAGTTTTAGGTTTTGAAAACGAATAGATTTGGTGGGACTTGGTGCATTAGCGAGGGAAACTGAAATAGTGAGCAATTCAAATTCTTCAATAGACATGGGAACTTTAATATGGGAAATAGAATTAGTGAGCAATTCCAATTCTTCTAATAACAGAAAGTTTTTAAATAGAGAATCAAAAGCAAGAACGGAGAATGAGAGTTGAAACTGCGAATGGATTCAAAGATTTTTAACTCGGCGGTTGAAGATGTTAGAGAACCATATATCTAGAAGGGATGAATCATACATACTAGAGAGGAAAAGAGCAAAGTTATCCATAGTTAAACCGCGAGTAAGAACAAGTGCTCTATTAACAAACCTAACAAAGTTACGTGTACTTGAATTTGAACCATCGCGATGATCGTGTATGGAGAGTTTAGTGAGGGAAGACCAACGGGTTTTCCATCTTTTGGATAAAAGAGAAGTACGAACAGCGTCTTCAGTTGGAAGAAAAGAGAGAATGTGAGTTATCAGTTGTTCAAGGAGCTTGTTGTAGAATATGTCATCTTCATCTGCAGTTGCAGTTGCGATTTTAGTACTCTTGTGACGCTTTCCGGTTTGTGTGGTTAAATCAGACTCCATGTTTGATTGCTTGCTTCCTTCGTCTTCTGAGGAAGAGAGTTGGGGAGATGAGCAGGAGATATAGGGATTTTGGTGAATAAGTATATGTTTATCTTTTGTTATTTAGGGTGTGTTATATTAGAATATTTTTTAATAAGCATTTTAGAAAAATATCTTTTGATTTTTATTTTTTATAAAAAAAAGACTAGAACAATAGGGATAAAATGTATTTTGATATTTAGAAGTGTATATTTCAAATTTTTTTAAAAGATTTACATAAAAAATACATCTTAGAAGATTTTTTTATAAGGAAAGAATCTTGATCAAGACATATAAAACTTAAAAGAATCTTGTAATAATTTCAATTAAGTTATCAAAGTTTTTTTTAAGAATATCTGTTTTTTTTTTTGAAAGGTCAAAGTTTTTTTTATAGACAGCAACAAAATTCGGTGATATTCAATCAATATTTTTAACAACTTATAAAATGTCGTTTGATAAAAAAAATTTATAAATTTTGAACAATTATTTTGTAGTGTAAATTTTATGAGACTCATTATTTTATTTTTTTGAAGGA
>Ga0209282_1001095_pt1 | contig 14381 bp, 9 predicted proteins | sample Mtrugardesep15_FD_187529 | JGI IMG/M metagenome (GOLD analysis project Ga0209282, IMG submission 187529) | Root nodule microbial communities of legume samples collected from California, USA - M. trunc garden sep15 (SPAdes) (version 2) | ecosystem: Host-associated > Plants > Roots > Nodule...
TAGTCATTTTGCATTATGATATATGTCTCTTTTGATATTCACCTCTCTTCTTAGGTCGCATTGCATATCAACCTTATTATATGATTTAAGATCTAAGTATCTTGATTTTAAGTGGAACAGTCACAATTACGCTCAGATATGCTAAAAAAATATAACTATATAAGAAATGGTGAGCTCAAATTACTCAAGTTTATGGTGTATACTTTGAACATTAGTAAATGAAATCTTCCAATTCTTTTAGGAAATGAAGAGAGTTACAATGTATATCGAAGCTTAATTAATTATTTTAGGGTTAAATATGTTTTTGGTCCCTATAAATATATCAACTTTTCGTTTTAGTCTCTCTAAAATTTTCCTTCAACTTTTGGTCTCTATAAAATTTTCAATCACTACTTTTGGTCCCTATTTTTAAGTTAATTTTTGCATTTTTTTTTTAAATGAAATTGTGCAGAAATGTGTAGTATATTGTAAAAAAAAAATTCCCAAAAAAATTAAAAAAATTAAAGAAAGAATAAATTAAATATGAATTTTTAACCGTTAAATATATAAAAATTCATATTAAATTCATGTTTGGTTAGCAAGTTCTAATTTTTTTTGGGAGAGATTCTTATAATATTATTAATTTTTCTGCAAAATTTTATTCAAAAATATGAATTCTACATATGAGTTTACTTTAAAAGAGGGACCAAATGTAGTGATTGAAAATTTTATAGGGACCAAAAGTTGAAGAAAAATTTTAGAAGGACTAAAACGAAAAGTTGGCATATCTATAGGGACCAAAAATATATTTAACTCATTATTTTATTATATAAATAATTGCAGCCTCTAATGGAAGTTTTGCTTTATTCTGCTCTGATTTTCTCTATTCCATTCTATTTATGTTCAAAACATGATTATTATCAGCATCCTATAATACATGTGAATCATATCTCAATTCCATACAAAAATGACACAATTCAATCGATACGAATCTCCAATGTAGTTGGCCAATTATTTTTTGTCAGTTTTGCATGGCCATACATTTTAATAGTTATTATCTATGAAGCACGGACTAAGACACGGACACCAAACACGACATGGAAACGTCGACGCATAATTATTTGAAAAAATGAAGTAATCATATATATCGATAATAATTTGTTATGTCGTTTCTAACTTGTCGGTCTTTGTTCAAGGACTTGATTTTTAATAAATTTTTCCGTTAAAAAACATATGTGTCGGTGTCGGACACGATATGTATACGATAATGAGACACGTCTAATCGAAGAGTATACGTAGTTCATATGTTGATATAAAGGTTGAGAAAGGGGCATTCGACAAGTGGTTGAGATATGTAGTTGTAAATTTTTTCCTTTGGAAAACTAGTAAGATTTGAAGTTATGATGAACCAATAAAGAATAGTTGAAGGACAGGCGCACCATTAATTTAGAATGGACCCCTGATGAAGAAAGATATGTATATATGAGATTCTCTTGTACCTTCCCTTCCACTAACAGTGGTATAGTTTTAATTTCTTTGATTATACTATAGTTAAGCAGTTTATGGTCTCTATTTAATTTCAGCATTTTATTTTGGTGGACAAGTTGATGTGAAAGACAGCTTTTTCTGGGTTCCTCTCTTGTTTAAACTTTATATTTTCTTTAGTATAGTACGCTAATTATCAAATTGGGTGCATGACTGCACAGCCGCATGCTCAAAGTTGAAGAAATATAATGAATTTTATAAGTTTCTTCTCTCAAATTGAATTGACTTGTAGCAAAATTTCGTACTACACTCCATGTATAACCAATTTGATTGGGTTTTAAACGCATCATTACTAGCTCTAATATTTTAGATCTATGACGATAGTTTTGTATTCTTGGTGTTGATGTGTAAACGTGGCATATGACGATAGTTTTGTATTCTTGGTGTTGGTGTGTAGACGTGGCAACAATGTCCATATATGTGGGTTTTTCCGTTTTGATTGGGTTTATGTATGAATTTGAGTTTTTTCTTTTTGTTTCGAAACACGGGTATTGGAATGGGTAATGGGGATATAAGTACCCTTTTCAAATTAAACTCATACCCAAATTCGTCCCGAATGTAAAAAGAAATCAATTCATTATCCGTTTTATATAAATAAAAACTCAAACCCTAAATCATAAATCATTTTACTCACAAAATCAAAGTCTCGGTCTTTCACACGACAATCACTTCTCTAAAATCTCCCTCTTCCCCTTCAACATCTCACACCCTCGGTCTCTCTCTTCTCCATCACCATAGTCATCGATTGCAATCATCTCTTAGCTGGATAAAGCATTACAACATTGGGCCTGGTTTTGAAAAATACTTCTTTTTTTAGTAAAAAGTTATCCACTGCGGGAGGATGAGGCGGGGATACCCAAACACTTTGGGACAGGGATGAGATTTGATTTCTCATCCATGTTGGATATGGGTAGGGTAACGGATAAGTATTTCAGAGTAGAATATATGGACGGGAAGGTAAAACCCGTCGCCTCGCCACCCCACCCTATTCCATGCCTAAGAGTAATATTTCAACCAAATGATTCTAACCAACATAGCCATGGTAGTTTTAGCAATATATTTTATTTCTAATTTTTTTAAAATGAAATTATAATTCACATTTGTGTTTTTGGCTATACTCTTAAAATGCTAAGATTCATTATTTAGCTTATAAAATATGAGTTAATAATAAAGTTAAGGGCATTTTGAAGGGGGAAACAATACTACATTTCTTATTAGGAGCTGTAAGTTTTGGGTCAAAAAAGCCTTAAAATAATTCGTCCATGGAATTTGAGAAAGAATCTCATATCCTTCTTGATAAAAATTAAAATTTTGGATTCAAAAAACTTCATATATTTTTTATAACCATCGTATTAATTTAAAAGTCTCACAATAAAATTTGTTTTAAGCCTTTAAATATGTTGTGTCGGATCTATCTTTAATGTGTTAAATAATAAAGTAAAATGACTATATTTAGCATAATCATTATTTATTTTTTGAAAGCTAGTGTATAATCATTATTGGGAAGAAAAATAGAATTCTTAAACTAACAAATATTGTTAGTGCAACCATGCATTTTGACAACTGTTGAATGTACCTCAATTTATTAAACAAAAAAATCATGTTGAAGATCTGCAAAATAGAGTCAAGTCAAAAGCAGCATGGCCTTGTGGCCCCAAAACCAACTTCAATTTGTTACCAGCTATATAGTCAGTGTCTTTTATGCAACAATCAATGTATGTATGTATATTCCATTAAACAAGCAAAAAAAATGAATGAATTAGAAAACAATGAAAGCAAACATATAGTAGTGGGAGTCATATGCTAGCAATTAAATCAAATTAAATTAAATTAGACTTCAACAACAATGCACTAATTTAATCCCAAATGGCCAGGGTGAGAATCTAACAAAATGTTGGCTCCAGGGACCAGGGAACCCTCACTTCTCCTGGTCATCTCCACTTTCAATAAAATAATCAATTCGTTAAAGTACTGAAAATTAATATGCAACAAAAAAAATTAAATCATCATGTAGGAAATTGTCTTTCTTAAAGTTAAGTAGTTGGCTCAATTTGTTATTGAGTTTTATCTAAGGTAAAAATTAGAACGGAAATGCTAAAGAGTATTTTAAAGTATTGGTTAAGAGAATAAAAATAAAAATATTGTAATCCTTATGTTTTATAATGAGTATCAGTTTAGTAAAAAAAAAATTGTTTTAAAATGAATGTCACTTTAGATTTCTAATACAACTTTAATTTTTTTCTCCCAACTTTATCCTCAATAAATACTCAATCTTTTCTCTCGCATAATTTTCAATGCAACTTTAAGTTTGTCTTTTTCTTGGGCAGTTTAATAAAAATGTTATGTCTAATGATTATTTCATTTCATTCCTTAATTTGTGTAAAATTATTTAAAACGACACTCATTTTGAAACGGAGAGAGTATTATAAAATAATGAAAAGTTGTGAATTCAACTTTTAAAAAAAAAAAAATATTTGTCAGAAAAAAAAAAAGTTAAAAAAAATTGTTGATTTTAACACCAGCCTACTACTTTTACTCTTCAAGTTGTTTTCCTTTGTAGCATAACTTTGGAAATTGCTCTTCTCCTTTTTCAAATCGTTTATTCTCTTAATTTAACGTGAGTTTACTAACTCTCAATATTTTTTAACGAAAGTTAACTTACGCTGACACTTTTAAGTTCTGTTGAATCGGCTTAAAAAATGATTGATGCGGTCTAAAAAGTGTCAGCATGAGTTAACTTCCGTTGAAAGATGACGAAATTTAATTCACGTTGAATTAAAAGAATGACCAATTTTAAAAAGGAAAAGTGCAATTTTCCATAATTTTGAGTTTACTTTGGCGGGCCAAAACGCGCATCGAAATACTCCAAGCTTTTTAAGTTCTAATTGGGTAAGTGATCAATTAAATTATAATTTTGTGCAATTAATTCCCTAAAATTTACGAAACCTCAAGACCTCTCTGGTTTTGTTAAATTTCTTTCAAATTGGTCCCTTCCTCTGTTTTGAGTGTTATACCATGTGATGTAGAGATTATCCATACATGTGACACCTCCAAACTGGAGGTTATGGCACACCACTGGGAAATCGACAAATATTTGAAAGGAAACAAAATTTGCTTTTTTTTTTTTCCTAAAATTTGTGTGATTATTGAAAATTGAAATTTACAATTACTCCCTCAAATTTAACTCTTATGTGAAAATACCCCTAAATTTGAAAATGAAAATGCAAATTGGTCCTTACATGAGGGACACTTAAATGTGGTACGATAATATCATAATTATAAACATTATCATCCAATTTAACAAAATACATCAAGTACTTAAATACATCATCAAAACATGATCCTTCAAAAAAAAATCATCAAAACATGATAACTTCTTAAATTCTTCAAAAAAAAAAATGATAACTTCTTAAAAAAAAGTCTAAACCATAATTTCATCAGGTACGTAATTACATCATCCAAAGGGTTTTAAATAGAAAGGGAAGAAAGTGAGTTCTGCTAGTTGCCAAAATTCTGGAAAATGGTTTTTTTAAAACATAATTGAAGTTGTTTATGCAGTTGAAACAACAGAAAAATTTGAGTTATGACAAAAAATTGTGTCACAAAAAGACACGGTTAAACTAAGCAAACAACATGTGTTTTCGGACATGAAAAATCAACGCTTGAAGAAATATGATCACTGTTCTTCTTAAAAGAAGAATTTTGTTAATATTCACTCACTTAAAAGGCCAAACAAAAATTATTGATTTAGTGTATTCTCATCTGTGTGACCGGGTACAAATAATTCTTATGATCACTTGGACGTAAAGCATTGTAAAGAGTAAGTAGTGTATGCTTATGAGTTGTAAAAAATGACACCTTAAACTTTAACATATAAAACTTCTCTTCATGTGAGAAAATAAAAACATGATCTAGTACATCCAATAACTTCAAACATGTGCAAGGAAGGAATATTTTGAAACTTTGAAGTTTGAAGAAGGTGGAGTCTTTCACCTTGGAAACAAGATGTGAGGTATGTTCCCGAAATTAAGTGAAATTTATCATCCATAAACATGTTTCATGGGTTAGTGTATTGCACCGGAATTAAACATGGCATGATGAAAATTTTGCATGGTGCATTGATAATAGCCAAAGGTACCAAAATGTGTGGCTGGTACATATTAGATGGTTTAACTATTATTGTTCATGCATCATTGGTATCTTTAACTGGTGTGGTATGCAAGGGCCAGTGCAGCAAAGTAGTATCATGCATTTTCTCCAATTTGGCGCATTGATAAGGAAGAACAGTCGAAAAGCAAATGTATCATAGTGTGGTTAGTTAAAAGTTTATTAAGAGAGACACTCTTCACATTACAAATCAATTTTGTAAAATGAGTTAGACTCGATATAAAATTAAAAACATAATATACGTGGTAGACCTCACAATCGTAAATGATTAGAACTTTTTTTTCATTTATTTGATCCTTGAGATACACATGCAGTGAATCAAAAAGATAATTAATAAATATATACATATGCAATATGCAATATTGTGAAGCTGCTGACTTAGTTGTGAATGGAATGTCCAATACCAGGGCTGTGGCCAGGAGCCGTGGGTCTAAAATCGCTGATATCACGACCTGGTGGAGAAGGAGGAGGAGGAGATTGTTCCCCGGTTGCACCATTAACCACCACATTTGGTGGAGTCATGTTTGTTAGTGTTTCTGCATTTGAAATTGAAATACTAACATGAATGATATCATCATTACTAGCCTCATTATGCTTCATGAGGCTTTGCTTGCCTTCATTAGACTTTAGATATCTTCCATCAATTGACACAAATGTCTGGCTGAAAATAATTAGGGCAAGGAAAATCATTGAGAAAATGGATTTGTTTTGTGCCATTTGAAGACAAGTTAAGTAACCAAAGAGTGTTAATTTTGAGCTAAGGAATATGCCTAAATATCAACTAAGAACTAGAAGCATATACTATAATGCAATTTTGAGTTGTGAAAATCTAAGTTCCATGATGGACTTTATATAGAGCTTAAATAACATGTGTGTTTGTATGTGGGCCACCACATAATATATTCCTTTTGAATCTCACTTCCTAAGTTAAATGGTGGGGTAGTAGTGGTGAAACCTTTTTGATTTTGATTCTCTCCTTTTTCCATGAAGTGCGGTTCCATTGTATAGTAGCTTAACAAATATAAGCTGTCATGAACACTCAAATTGCATGTAGTACAAAATAAACCAACAAAGTTTATTGTATCAAATAAGAGTATTGAAGTGATTCTTTATAATGTCAACAGGAAATTACATGATCAAAAAGCTGATATAGGTATTGAAGTGATTTAAGACCGTCCAAGTTGTTAAAGGTGGAGAGATTCTTTTTTCTGTTGGGTATCAGAAGAGATTCTTTATTACCTTATATGATATAGGGGATACAAAAGAAAAATGTTAATTACTATGGAGATACAACATTGAGATGAATATTCATCATCAAAATTTTGATGACATATACAATGCTTTATTTTTCTCCTAAAATGTGTGTAAAACATAATATAAAAAGTTAGGGTGAGATAAAAAAAATACAAAAAGTATTAGATATTATGAAGTTTGTATTTTGATGTTTAAATAATACAATTATTCGGGATAGAACTTGAGAACTAAGGCCGACAATGCGTCGTGCTCAAGGTCTGGGTGTTTAGGATTTGTTATCTGGTGAATGGCTTGGTTTTTATGGGAGTTGAGTCCCATTTTTAAATTGAACAGGTTCTCTAGCTTCTGTCATAACCTTAATTTGCTTTGGCATTAACTCATCGTCGATATACCTCTAAACCTCCTTGCTCTGACCTAGTTCCATAATCGGTTTAAGTTCGGGTTGGGCTCCTTTGGGCCTGAACGGATACTAGGCATGTTCCTAGTTCGGCTAAGGACTTCCAGCACTTGCTAGAACTTGTCTGAAACTTCATGACAGTTCAACAACTAATGCATATAAAGAGTCTAAAGGTGTGGCATCAATTAACTTTGAAGGTTGCTTTATAGGCCTTCAAGTTGCTCAACTCTTAAACCCCGAAAAAATGTCGATCGAAAGATAATTTCTGATGGATTTTGATTTAAAAAAATCGAATCGGAAGATAGAATCTGGTAGATTTGTGTCATCGAAAGATATGTTCCGATAAATTGAGGGGTTTTGAACAAAACAAAATTGAGGAGCCTATATATAAAACAAAACAGAAAGTTGGAATTGTACTGAAAAAAATATATAGCAAATTGGAATGCCATGGATTCAAATGTCATATATCTTTTGATTTGTATCAGGTGTTTTAAAGGAGTACCCCCAACCCAAATACAACTATCAATTATAAAGAAGGAAAATATGAAAGAAAAATATCTATATAGAGATATTATAGAAAAAACCACTATCATCTTAATAGATGATTACTTTCATAAAGTACACTTCATAGAACCCACGGACCATTCATCAGAGAGACAATGATAACACTTTCATCTGCTCAAAAATCAATTTTTAAGGTAAAAAAACTTAATAACCTGCAAAAGATTAGGAACTTGCTTCATAAAAATGTATATATTTCAGATTGATGGAGCATAATATAGAATAATGACTAATTATTGCCAATCATCGATTCACTATAGATGCAACTCTAATTTTGTGAACAGAAAATAAACTTAAGCGATAATTATTCTATTACTTCTGAACTATTTGATTTTATTATAAAATAAATTTGCTATAAACTAACAAAATTTGTCATCTAGTTCGATTTCATCCAATGAGTGTTTTTTAAAAATATGTGTTAGAAAATGGGTGATAGCACTCTTAAAGACGAGATTATTCCATCTTTGATAGACACAAGAGAATGACTTCTAATGTCCCACTTGGTGTCTGGGCACATATATGTTATACTAAGAGCATTGTTCAATGATGACACGAGGTCATACTATTTTGGTCTTTTCTATGCCTTTTTGATCAAGTTAGAGAGTCTTTTTCATTGATTTGATGGTGAAATATGTTGACATTGGTCAGAAGTATAGAGGTCATGCGACTATGTAATGAGGTACATTTTGCACATTTTTGGTGTAAAATCGTGGCACGTTGACTCAAGAGATTAATAAAACCATTGTGTTAATTCATCGTAAAATTAGGTGACTCAAGAGGTGTAAATTAATTTACAGCGAACAATATAGGATTCAAGGGCTTGACTTTTTAAACTTGAATTTTCAACCAATTTCAATCGTACTTTTTATCACTTTGAATGTTATCAAACCAACAAATTGCCTTGACAACCCCACCACCAACACACACACACACACACACACACACACACACACACACACACACACACACACACACACACACCCCACACACACACACCTTTACTACCTCCTTGAAGTTAATGTTTTAATTAATTATCATTACTTCACTATTAATTATCATTACTTCGATAGTGTTGGGTGCATTTGCCGGTATCTCAAGTGAAGCAACTCGGTAATGTTAGCAACTCAGTAATGTTTCATTCTAATAAAGTAACTCTTACAAATTCATTTCGAGTTCCACAACTTTGAACATCAACTCGTATTGTTTATAAGTAGGTAGTAAGTTTGTTCTTGTCAAAAAAGGTAGTTAGTTTGTTAAATCCTCACAAGCTCTATATTTAGACTAGAGCATCTCATGCACTCATTTACTATCTTTTAATCAATTATTGTTCAATATGAATTCTTAATATTTTTATTTTCTATCAAGCTCACATGCTTATTTTACCTATGAGATGAAGCTTCATCTCTATGATCCCATGGTTTCTAACAAGCAACATCATAAATTTCAGAATTTGAAGCTATAATAGCAACATATATAAGTACGTTATTTCTTAAAATAGGTTACAAGCAACCTAAGAAATAACTAATAAGTATATGGAATAGATGCATTTTTATGAAACATAGAATAAGGTATATGGCTGTACAAATAAAAAATACGTATAAGCCTTGTAACTTTTTTGTCAAAAAAAATACTAGAAATTTCAAATTTGTACCAGAAATTTACACCTTTCCCTCCACCAATGGTTGTGTTATGTTGATGCTTTTCAGTTTGCTCAGAGTCAGCGCCTTATATTCTAGGGTTTTTTAGTTACACTTGTAAATGCTTTTTCCCTTTACTTGTTTCTTTTAGTTGTTGGTTGGTACTTGCAAAAGCAAAAGCTAAATAATCACGTTTACCTTACAACCATGAAGCATCTGGCGTTGATGGTGGTAATCATAGGAATCATATGATACACATTAACATAATTTGATCCCTTTTGAAATCTAAAAGTACAATTTCATCTTTAATAAAAGTATAGATAAAGACAACAAAATATTGACACGAACATCAGACAAGACACTGATACGTCGACACGGAGGAAAAATAACAATGCTCATATGAAGTTGAATTACATAAATGATAAAAGAAAGGAGGAAAAATAACAAAGTACGTAGAAGGTCTTTGAATTAAATTAACCAATGCTCATCTTTACTAATTAATTAATTAGCTGACATATACAAAGGTCATTCAAGAATACACAAAAAAAAAGCCAAAACTAAAACTTAGTACAAACCAACAAAAGTTATTCATCTAATCAACAGAAAGTTGATTAGAAGTGGAAAGAAACATTAGAACAAGAAGAAAGGTTCCTGCGGTGACCAAAACTTTCTTTCGGTCGGACAAAATCAGTGTTGTTGATATTTACACCTCTCATGAGAGAATTAGACGAGGTTATGTTATGATGAATAATCAGCTTGCAGAAAACTCTCATAAGAAGTTCCTTTGAGTGTGTTGGCAACTTCATCCCAGTTTTTAATATGTTCTGACAATGGTCCCTTATGTATCTTAACCTGACGACTTGTTAATTCCATTACCGGCAATCCTAAAAACTCTTGCACCTCTTTTAGCTTCTACAATAAACAGAAACAGTGAAACCACATATTTCGTTAACTTTCAATGTATTGGTAAATATTAGCATTATTGTGCAATTCCAATTGAGAGCGTTTGTCCTTGGTTAATGTTTGGATTTGTTTATTTGAGTTTATCTACTAGCATAAGCATGTGTGACTTGAGAGAGACTGTTTTGGAGGTTATGGAAACAACTTATGGAGGCATGTCCATAAGTTGTTTTCGGTTAATTTCCATAAACTCTCCAGTATAACTTATGAAAACAGGTTATAGTTTATATGAAAACAATTTCCCCATACTTTATCTTTTGTCATATAAATAGTTTGTATGATAAGCATGTATCCTACTCAAATGAAGCTTGTATTATGCATCTAAAAATGTAATTAATTGCAACGTTTAGCAAAAGATGAAGGAATTTACGACAAGGCTCTTACAGTTCGATTTCTGATAAGATCCTCATAGTACAAGATCATATGCCGCGTGGTGTTGAAGTATTCTAATGCTGCTGCAGCTCTTTTCTCCATATCCTTCAGGTCTGCCAGCAGCGACGTCGAATTTATTGTAGGCTTGTACCTCGAAAGAGTATCGGCCTGAAAGAAAGCCAAGTTTAAGTTTCAATTTTATTTTAATTAATTATTAGGAATCAAACGCGGTACTCCGTGGTTTACAACACTCACACACACTGTGCACCCACCACTTGCGCTAGACTCCGGTGGTATGAAAGAAAAGAAATTAAAGGAGAGCATGATAGGAAAAGAGACCTCTTCTGTAGAATGAACGTGAGATTTGTGAGTGCCGTTCAATAGCTTAGCATAGCGATCATAGGAATTGGCAAGTGTCGATACCATTCGGCGTAACAAGTTTCTCCGGAAAAGAAATATGACCGAAACACCTCTGCAGTTGAAGTAGTCGACTATTTCCTTAGGGTGCTCCATTAATCCCTGTATGAAACTAGAAAATGTCTTAATTCTTTTATTACTAAATACTAACCCTAATAAACTATGCAACAAAATGACATGTATCTAAGCATTTCGGGAACAATAACACTTGAGTCACTGTCATATCCCACACGAAGGTTCATAACAGAAATATGTCTTATCATGTTGCATGAAAGCATTGCATTACCAAATATTGAATTCCAAGACAATTGACAATTGACCTCTCATGCACTAATAACCAAAATAGCTACTTGGATGGAATCAACTTAACTATACTTTTTATCCCTTTTAGTGTCACTAATGTTTGATTTTTGTCCTGCCCTTATAACTATCGACATTATCATTCCATTTTGATGTTGTTTGGTTGTTGTATTGTCATTCCATTAGTTTCCAAATCAATGCAATTTTATACCTATTATGTTCATGTTGGTGTAACACTCTCATTCTGATTTAAAATTATGCCAAATCATTTCCACATCAAAAATAGAAACTCAACAATGACAGAAAAAATTTACAGAAGACTAAAGTTAGAACTTTTACCTGATTAAGCATCCATTTCAAGCCAATAGCAGCAGAACACTCATTCTTGGAAGCACTATTGAACCAATCCAAATTGTAAATTTTATCTAAAGTCTTTACAATTGTAGATACATTTACTCTCCTTTCTGGAACTGAAAATATCTCCCCATGTGAGCTTACATTCATATGGCTATTCAAAAGAGTCTCAAACCAACCACTTCCTGATCTTTGATTTGTCAATATAGCAAACAATCGAACCGGATTTCGAGCACACTCACTCCTGACAACAACAACAGCAAAAACATTAACAATGTCCAAATCAAAGCCAAAAAAAATACAATGATTCAATGAAACTTCACATTACCTGTTAAAAGAAACAGGATTTGGGAAATGTAGGTAAGGAATATCTATAAGGTTGAATCTAGTTCTAGAAGGCATCTCAATCTGTTGAAGCTCAAGAAGAATAGTTCTAGCATGTATGCTTGTTTGTTTCAAACAAACATAACATATGAAAACACCACACACCATTGAAAACATCAACAATGACATCCTTAACAACATTGGTGATTTCTTCTGAGCCTTTATAGCAAGAATGTCCTGCAACCCAAGTACATAGATCATAAATTTGGTGTTCAAAAATGCTTAAAGATAGAAACTTTATGAAAAATTAAACATACCCATTAAAAGAAATGTTACATAAATGAACAATAATGACCCAGATCGAAACATGCAGAGGTAGCTCAAAAAAAAATCATCTTTTTTCTTTCTTTCTTTCACTGTGTTTGAAACATTTCAAAATGGAACAAAAACATAAATAGAATGTAAAAAACACATTTTTATTAACATGGAATAAAGGACAAAGATTTTGACGAAGGAAGTAATAAAGGACCACACACACACAAAAACAGAAACAAAAACAAAACCAAACAAGTACTATCTTACTACCTTGTTGAAGTAAAACATGTCTTGTACTACCATTGTTGTTATTTGACAAAAAAACAAAGAGAGTGAAGTGAATGAGGTTTGGAGTTTGGATCTTGTTTGTGTTTTGAAGAAGCTAAACAGAAGAAAAGTACCGTTCTCTGCTTCTCTTCATTCCACTTGTTGAACAGAAAGAAAGTAGTAGAAACTAGAAACAATATTTTTTTATTTTTATAATCTAATTTACAAAATTTGTTTTGATTTTGAATAAATCCTAGATGAGTGAGGTCACTTTAGTAGTTTTTTATATAAGAAAAGGAAAAGGTTACTTTGGGTATATGATGATTAAAGTTTTTTTTTATTCTTTTTGTTAAATGAAAAATTATTATGCAAAGTTAATGAATAATAAATTGATGATTCCCCCGCTACTAATACAGTGTGACACATATGGTAGATATTTTGGATTCTTTGTCGATTATAATTCTAGTTCATTTGAAAAAAATGTCAAAATTGTTAAGATGGATGTTGTGATTGGGGTTCAAACTCTAATTTCTTTGATTTATATGTACGAGTTTCAATGATTATTTTTTATTTTATGGAAAATGTTAACTAGTGTCTCCGAGGCACTAGTTAAGGAAATCAAATATAGTATAAATGTCTTTGAATTTGTGTAATTAAAATTTAAATAGTGTAAAGAATAATATTTTCAATGCAAATATTTCTGTTTTTTTTTTTATTAACTAGTGTCTCGGGGCACTAGTTAACAAGATTTTGTTTTAATTAAGTAAAATATATATCTAAATTAACAAAAATAAAGTTTGATTGATTTGGAACATCAACTTCATATCATTATTAATTGATTTTTAATTCTTATGCCCCTGGTATTAAACTCACAGTCAATGATCCTATTTTTGGAAAAATAATTAATGAGAGGGTGCAATGTAATAATGTAAAATTCCTTTAAAGAAAAACGAAGATATGTTGAATTTGTAATTATGGGAGCTTATGATGATGTTGTAACGTAACTTAAACGGTAGGCAGTCCCGCTCTCATTGCTCAAAGAAGAGAAGATCACGCTCGTCTGACGCATCAACTTGTGTGGATTAAGTCTTTTACTTTGACTTTTGTTTTTATCTTTTTCTTAGTCAACTTTTGTTTTCATCTTAACTTTAGATTAATTTATAGGAAGCAATATATACGATTAATTAAACATGTACCCTAGAAATCCTTAAAAAAATGTACCGTAGAAATCCTTTGTTAAACATAAAATAGACTCCCTCCTAACTCTGGAAATAAAAATAGACTCTCAAAAAAATTAAATAGACTCCCTGTAAATATGAACATGTAAGTACTACTACCTCCATTTTTTTTAAGTTTTGTTTGAATATTTTTTTTTCTATTTAATTGTCATTTTGATAGTTTAAAAATATAATTTACCTTTTTTCAACTACCCCTACTTACTGACTTTGGATAGAACTAAAAATAGTTTTTTTTTTGTTATGTACAATAATTTAAACCTTCATAAAACGAACTAAATTTTTTTTTTTTTTTTT
>Ga0209282_1001096_pt1 | contig 14378 bp, 4 predicted proteins | sample Mtrugardesep15_FD_187529 | JGI IMG/M metagenome (GOLD analysis project Ga0209282, IMG submission 187529) | Root nodule microbial communities of legume samples collected from California, USA - M. trunc garden sep15 (SPAdes) (version 2) | ecosystem: Host-associated > Plants > Roots > Nodule...
GTAATAAATAATTAAGGGTAATATTGGTAACACAACATTTAATATTACATTGAACTTTGAAAGTGACACTTAAATAGAAACAAAACTTTTCTATAAAAGTGACACTTAAAAAGGAACGGAGGGAGTACTAGGTAATAGAAAGCTTACAATAAAGACCACATACATTATTTATTGAATGAATCTAAAACATAGATTTTTGTTTATATTTGTGACCGGAGGGTATACGAGGTCATTTGACTAATGTAGAATGTTCACATCTAAGGTTTTAGACTTTTAGACTTATTTTTTATAATTTTTTGTCACCATTAATTCACACACTGTATAGCTTTCATTTGCGGCGTTTATATATATTTTCGGTAAACCTTTTCCTGAATCATAATAAAGATACAAAAAAAAAGTAAAACTCTATGATTGCATGCATTATTAATGATTGCATAAGAATTACTACTACATCGTCAAGAGTAGGGATTACGGCAATTAGCTAGTGTAATTAGGTTTGACCCGTATAAGATCATAATAATTTCCTAAAATAATCGAACAAGAGGGACTAAATTACTAGTACTAGGTTATTACAGTAAATAAATGTGGTTCTCAAGCAAAGTGGAAAATGAAAAGCAATTAGGAGTAATGATGTGGACCAAACAGATGGGACTTTTTAATTCAAAAGTATCAAACTCTTGAAGGACAAGGACACCTTAACTTGGTGATATTTTTGAATTTTTTGGGTATGTGTCTTGGTCCTAGAAGGATCTCTAGTTTTAAGTCTCAATCCTGGTGATGAAAATGATAGAACCTTTGAAAATAATATTGAACAACGAAAATAGTATACAAAAGATAACTATGGTATGATATTTTGTACGTGGGGTTCCACTATCTCATATAAAAACAAAAGCAATCTTATGTAGTAGGCGAAATTGGTTCAATTGATAAAAAGTTATCTTATATTCATATGCAGAGGCGTGAATTCATTTTTCATTTCCGCTATAATAAATCCAAGCAATTAAAACATATCTCTGTCAATGTTCTCTAAGCTTTAAGTCTACCCTGATCTTGATGAGCTCAGTCTAATTTTTTTTAGAGAGAAGATAACTAAATGCCCTTTGTTTTTATCTACCGTTTGTTATTGTTAGAAGAAACTATGGGCGATTTATGGTTTGGTAAGTTGTAGTGTGTCAATGTTCCATGTACGATTTAACATTTATTTTTTCTTGATCTTAATTCCTCTACGTCTTTGTAATGTACGTACCGACATGCAATTTGATCTACCATCTATATGCCTAAATTGGGATAAGTTGTTTTGACTTAGATGATGACGACGTAACGTAATATTGGTAATTTGGCATCATGGTGTCTAATAACACAGTCTTTATGTGGGTGGGGTATCCTTATCGCAAACAAAACTTGTCTCAGTTCTCACTAGGAATAAACCTGTGCTCCAACATCAAGCTTCAATTCTTTGTTTGGTCTAATTATTTGCTTTGCATGTATTGATATTGGAAACTCACATATGCAAATGTAGGAATTAGGTTTTTCATCCCGGTCAAAGTGTCCGACGTAAAAAATTTAATATTTTTTCTTTCTTCAGGTGAGTTAGAATTGATGGACAACAATAATAATTTTTTCTTCGGTAGCTATAACTTTAAAGATAACAAATACTGTTAGTAATTGAAGTAAAAAATTGTGAAAAAAAAATATTTATACCAATATATAAAGTGTTCTGGACCGGCCAAAAGGATTCTTGACTCATTTACTTAGGCCCAATATAATCTAAAGCTCAAACGCTACGTTTGACAATATTACTTGCGGTACCTCTATTTCCCGCGAAGGGGGTGCACGGAGCAAACGAGACCGGTTCAAACGAACCCTACCGTCTCTTTGCACGTTCCCGCAATAAACTCTCTGGTGGTTACACTTCCCACGATTTCGTAACCACCAGAGCTGGGTGTGCCATTATAACGGCTCTGTAGCTCTCCACCTCTATAAATAGGGGACTCAATGCACATTTCTTACTCTCTAAACCCTTATACTCTGATCTCTACTGGCTTGAGCGTCGAAGCAACTGCATATACACACCCCCCTTCGTTCCTAGGAGCATTTAAAGCTTTCCACCACCTCAATATCACCTCACTCAAAGCACCGACAGTCACCTTCTGATCAGGTACGATCATAAAGGAGACATACTTTTTTTTGGTTTAAATTTTTTCTTTCACTTTTACTCTTTATTTAAACTATTTTATCATTTTAATATTATTACTTAAATTATCAATTGAAAAATTAGTTAAATCCTATTAAAATAGGAGCAATCTACAACAATAGAAGAAATAATTCTTAAAAATAAAAACAATATTGCACACTACAAAAAATATATTATTTTGATCTTATATAACAATAATATATTTTGGTATAACATTGTTTGTTTGAATTTTACCCTTTGCTTAATTAATTTTTACCCTTTTATCGTCATTGCCACTATAAACAGAAAGACAGTCTTGAACTACTAGTAATAAAAATGAAAAGCTTCAAAGGCAAATCAAGGTTCATGTGATATTATATTAGCTTGGTCACGGACACATATCTATCATGTGAGTCAAACGTGTATGATAAATTTTGGACGTGACATTTCTCTTAAAAGATTCCTTAAAAAAACATTCACATATTTCTTTGCAAAATTTAATTGAAATGTTTATTTGATTTTTCGTTAAAAAAATTTATTTAGGAAAAAACTTGTTGTCAGATAAATTGTGTTAAAAAAAAAAAGTTAAATACTCGATCCGTTTATTTTAAGTATCATTTTTAGGAATTTTTTTTAAACTTTATTAATTCTATATTTTTAAAGTTCAGAACAATATTAATTATATTTGTAAAAAAACAATATTAATTATTACTTTTTTTTTTTGAAATTATCCCTAATTATTTATCACAAAGATAAAAATATATGAAATGAAACAATAAATTATTTTGGATAGACAATTTCCGGTCATACCGAAAACATATCCAATTATACCCAATTTTAATTAAAATCTAATAATAAAAAAATTGTCCTTATTCATATAAATATAAATAGTTTACGTATTCATAGAAAAAATGTGTTTGTGTAAGTTACATAAAGTCAATTTACATACACACACTTAGTTTATGTAGGCTTAGTAAACTCAGTTTACAATGAATATGTGTTTTTGGAAGAAGAAAAACAATTGAAAGAAATTCGGATGCAATTGAAATTATATTTCGTTTTAAGGATATTTTGCCCATTTCAATATTTAACCAAAAGTAATAAATTAATTGATTTTGTATACATGTATAAATAACATTAGAAACAATAATAAAAGAGGAGTAAATGTGGTCCAATTTTTTTTTTAATTTCATTCGTCTTGATTTAAACACGTAACCTCTAACTCTTTATCCATTAACTTAAACTAATTGAGTTATCTAAGCTATAATTTATCTATCCTACCTAAAAAATAAGTACGCGTGCATTAGCAATCTCTATTCTACTTCACATTCCATGAAATATAACCACTCATCTTCCATACGAGTTATATTGACAATTTATAAGCAAACAATCATTAAATATACTTGAAAGTGAATAAAAAATGGTGGTTTTCTTTTTGTCAAATAGCTTAATAGATAGAATTTATCTTTTAAAATAAACAAATAGATATTTGAGATTCGAATCCCGACCTCTATGTATAACTATATAACTATCAGTTATGATAACTGAACACAGATTTTCAAATACAATACACAATTCAGACACCACAATATATTATACAGTATATTTCCCATTAAAACTGGTTAGATTCCTTGCGGGTCACCTCTTTTATGGTTGCCACTTGCCATTACAAGCTTTGCAGTGAGGTGAGCGATTGGTACGTGAGGTGGAAACGGTAGCTTGTGATTAGTACATATACAATTAAATTAACTTCCATTTTAGTTAACGAACTAACTACCATCTTAGACATGCTTAAGCAACTCTCCAAGCTTGACCTGCGCGGATTACCAAAATGCCCTTTTGATCACAAGCCATGATTTTTATTTATTGGTATGTGCTGCTTAACTTAAAATATTTTTTTCCCTAAAAAAACGATTTTATTTTTAACATTTGCACAATATTTTTGTCCCTAAAGTTCAACCTTATTTTATCTGGTTTGTATATGTCATACATGACAAATATTTATCCAAACATTGCGTCCATCAACTTCAGGAATTAATTGGCATATTATGAAAAATCAATGTGCACCTTGAGGGTCAATTTATATATTGGTAATTGTCTATATGAGACGTAATTAGTTATAATTTAGAGTCGAAGAAAAGTCTGCTGGTATTTTGTGGAGAAAGGGAAGCTCCCTTAGCAACGTCTCACTATTGAATTTTACATCACGATCACAAACAATTTAGCACATGGGACGAAATAGGAAAAGTAAAACACTATTAAGAGAGGAGGGTCAAAAGTCATATCATTTTTTTTAGTAATTATTGGCATCTTGATTTAGCAAAGTAATTATTGTCTTTTGAGTTGTTATGAGGAAGAGGATACTTTACCCGGGGCCAAAAGATACTTTTGTGTATCTTTTTGGGGGTGGTGGGGCTAATTCGATTTGGGACTTAGTAAATTAATTCACTTAGCATCACATTACATAGGCTAAAACAAAATCATGCCAATAAAATTAGAATCCTTTTTTCACGAGAATAGGCTAATAACCTTTCACTAATAATAAAGGAATGTCGAAAAGATGTGAAAGATAACTATAGATTAAATGATCTTTGTCAACATATATGAACAATCTTTCTTCAAAAAGAAAGAAAAGAAACATATATGAATAATCTTATTGATTTGTCTTTTAATAACTTTTGTTATTTTTTATTTATAATAGCATATGCGTTATTTTATGTAACTTTTCCATATTTGGATGAATGTTAGCATTAGAGTTGCAGTGGTAATTGCTTGTGGAACTTGTGTGTAGATGGAATGGTTAATTATGATTTTAGTAAACATACCACTTTTTTTTATTTATTTTTCCTTTAATGTTTTAATGATTTTTGTTGAAAGCACCAATCATTCTTTTTAAAAGCAAAAAACAAAGCATATTTTTATTTTTTGTTTCATAAAAAAAGAGTATATTTACATATTTTGTTAATTTTTTCGTCCTTGTTAATAATAAAAACATATTTGAAGCTATTCGTAATAAACCCCCATAATTTTATTTACTTTTCTCTCTCGAGAGACTGTTATTTTCGTACAAAACTTCATTTTGTTTATAAAACAACCTATAAATATGATGAATATTCATGCACTTTTTAAAAAAAATATTACACAACATGTCCTACAATTTTTAGTTTAATCATGCTCGTAAATCGTAATGATCAAAACTAATTTTCTTATTTGTCAAAAATAGTGATAAACAAAATGACATCGAAACACGAGAATTTACACTTTAATGTAAGACCAAACATATCATAGTAAGTCTTGAGTTCGAATTTAGTGCCTTCAATATTATGAAAAATGAGGGGTAAGTTTGGATAATGAAGGTTGAAAAATGTATTAAGTGTAAGAAAAGTTTGATTGACCATTATGAGATGTTACTTTTTTCTGTATATGTTTGTGGTTCTCTCTCTTTCTCAATACGACCGTGATTGTTCAGAAGTTACAGACACCCTTCAACGCGCTGCACTTACCTCTCTCTCTCTCTCTTCATGCTTTCTCTGTTATCAATCAATGAACTAAATTAACAAAGACCAAAACTTTACCAATACAAATTCGTGGGCCATTTTCTTTTCAGCCAAGGTATTATTTCAACATACATACATAGATGAAGAAATGCTTCTTACTTTCTCATATGCATGTTGATCATGCCTTTGTTATTTTTGAAGAAATCACTTGTTTTTTGTTTTTCTGTTTTTTACTTTGTTGTTTGGATTATGATACGTGCATGTCATGTTATGTTTGCAACTTTTTGCTACTTGAGAACTGTTTTGTCTTCTTGTGGTGTTATTGGAGTTTTCTTCACAAGATCTTAACTGGGTTTTTCTTACTTTGTTATTCTCTCTCAAAAGTTCTTTACTTTGTTTCAAATTAGATCTTTAGTTTATAGTTTACCAATTAAAGTACAGTTTTTTATTATCTTTTGTTTAAGAAATGCATGATCTGAATTCAAAAAACATGTTAGTATTCTACATTATCTATTTTTATTTTACCATGTGAATAAAGTTAATTTTTTTAATCAATAGAGTTTCTGTTTTTTATTCCTTTTTTAGTTTTTTTAGATTAAAGTATAGTTAGTAGCTTCTTTAATCAAGTTTGTAATTTGTGATCTCATGGATCTTGCAGAAGAACAGATTGGTATTGATCTGCTTACTTTTGTAAGGACTAGAAAAAGGATGCCAAACCAGCTATGGTTTGCACTGCCAATGATTTACAAGGATGGAAAGATTTCCCAAAAGGACTTAGGGTTCTTCTCCTTGAAGGAGACAACAGTTCTGCTTCTGAAATAAGAGCAAAGCTTGAATCTATGGACTATAATGGTAAAAGAGATTGATCCCTTCTTTTTCGTTTGGCTTGCCTCACTTCTTTGTTCACTTGAATTTTTGCAACTTTCCTTAGTAAAGATGGTCCCCTCTTTTCCATAGAATGGCATCTTGTAAAGTGGCACTTCTTTCAATAGTCCTTATGTTATATGGTTCTCTGGAAATTGTGGCCTGTGGTTTTAGTTAGTTGCATGTTGTAAAATAGAAAAATTCATTACAACACTTTTCTTGAAAAATAAATTCTTTTCACCTTTTTTTATGCTTGATGTGAGCATATGTGTGTGGAATTTGACTCTAGAGGGCTTATAAAGGTGTTAAATTCTGCTTTGAGATTAAATTGTATGTTCTGAGTGTTTTAAAAAAAATGAAAGTGGTCCAAATTCTAAAGGTATTGTGGATAAAAGAATTGTCATGATTCCGACTTTACCGTGGAAAACTGAATTTATTCTATTTTTGTGAATTTGAATTTTTATGACCTTTTAGTTTCCATGCGAATATGCATTAGTTGGTTGCAGAAGATGTGTATTTGTTACTAAGTTTAATTAAGTTATATCTTTAGAACCAACCTTAGTTTAATTTTATCTTTATTGTGATATTGAAATCCATAGTATTGTTTTGTGTCCCTTGCTTCTTTAAGTTTCTTATACATACTTGTTTATTCCTTTAATTTGTTAAGTAAGTCTCAGTTTCTATACAGTTTCTACGTTCTACAATGAGAATGAAGCCTTGTCAGCAATCTCAAGTAGTCCCAAATGCTTCCATGTTGCTATAGTGGAGGTAACGAACTTTCATTTTCCACAGAAATGACAAAAAATCATTATGTAGACTGTAGCTGCAAAATTTAAGCAAGAAACAAACTAAAAAGGATTTTGTCTAGTAGGCTAATTAAAATGATGTGAATATCGAGAACTTGACGGTTCTCTTGATTATATTTGTGTCCTGCAGAAGTTTAGGCTCTAAAAGATACTTTCTGCAAAGGATTCATTTGTCTTTCAATTTGTGAAAACCTAGTATTAAGCGAAGTCAATTTCATCTTATGTGTTACTCGGATTTATCATGGCATTTATTGTTTCACTTTGTCCAAGTTATAGTAAATAAGAATCGGCACAATTAATGTATTTTTTCCCCGACAACATAAGATGTATACTGTAATTGATCTCTTTTAAATAGTTAAAATGGTTCTGCCTTGATCATATGATTTATAACCTTGTGCGTCCATCTGAATTGCAGGTGAGTATAAGCTGCCCTGATGGAGGTTTCAAATTTCTCGAGAATGCGAAAGACTTGCCAACCATTAGTAAGTACACAACCGAGTCTAAGTTGTCTGCTCTCATAAAAAGATCCATCCATGTTGAGGGTGTTTACTAGTAACCAAAATGTACTTCCTAGAAGTTGAAGGAAAGCCAATATTCCTTCAAATGCAATTTTAACTCTCACTTATATTCAGTATTAGAATTAGTGATACTTGTAAATTCCTCTTTCTTTTATTTTATATGCTGTTAACTTTCTAACCATGATACTTGCAATTTTTCTTGTAGTGACTTCGAATAGTCAGTGCATAAACACAATGATGAAGTGCATCGCGGTAAGATTTTGGTTATGATGTCCTAGTAACGTATTGGTCAATCTCCTTAAAATTAGTAGTAGAATGAAACTAGATTTTGCATTGATTTTTAGTTCAATATTTTATGGGCATGTCATCTGTAACTCATTTTAGTTAGACATAAATTACATTTTCATACCGTCCTCCTGATTTTTGATGCATACACGCCGACTCTTCAATGATTTTTTCTGTTTATAGCTTGGTGCAGTTGAGTTCCTCACTAAACCACTTTCTGAGGACAAGCTGAAAAATATTTGGCAGCATGTGGTTCACAAGGTCTGTTAATATTATGCTTTCATTTACTATGAACATTATATAGGCAAAATAGTTTCTAAAGTTGTTGAATTCAATGAATCAGGCATTCAATGCTGAGGCAAGCGCTCTGTCTGAATCGCTTAAACCGGTCAAAGAATCTGTAGAGTCCATGTTGCAGCTCCAAACAGACAACACACTAAATGAAAGTACAATATCAATAGATTTAGATAAGGTGTCCAAGTTTAGTGATAATGAACATGAGCATTCTGCGGCAAGCGATAAATATCCGGCTCCTTCCACCCCTCAATTAAAACAAGGGGCAAGGTTAGTGGATGATGGTGATTGCCATGAGCAGACTAATTGCTCAATAGAAAAAGAAAGTGGGGAACATGACAGCAGTGAATGTAAATTTGTCGAAACTTCATGTGAGAATTTGAACGCTGAAAGTTCTCCTCAACCTACAAAACCTCTGATTAAGAAGGAAGAAGATTTTGCCAAGGGTTCCAAGGGTGAGAGTGGTGCTTCATTGAATCCACAGAATAAAAAATTTCTCGGCGACGCTGGTGGTAATACATCTCTGAATAAAACAAGTGTTTTTAAAGATCCGTGTGAGAATAAAGCTAATCGGAAGAAGATGAAAGTAAGATGCATACTATTGGTTCTTATCATATACTATGAATTTATGAATGTAAACTTGTCTCTTAGTTGCAAAATGCTGACATGAATACCTATCCTACCTTCCTCTTACTCTGTACCATTTGCATACACATGCTCATGAAGTTGTTCTCTATGGCACTAGCATGGTACATAAATACAAATTACTTCCTAAGTTTTGTATAACTGGTCAATATTCCCAACCTGGTGTATCTGCATGCTTTGAGTTCTTAAACAAAGCATATGTAGTAAACGTTTCTTGAACATAATACATTATTTGTGTAATTGTGTAGTTTGTTGCATATCCTTAATTTTTTCAATTTGAACATAATATATATTTTTGGCTGTATAGTTGATCAACCAGTATGATTGTCTGATTACACTTCTGGTTCTTGGTTTTGGTTCAGGTAGACTGGACAGCTGAGCTGCACAAAAAATTTGTGAAGGCAGTGGAACAACTAGGTATTGATCAAGCCATTCCTTCTCGTATATTGGAGTTAATGAAAGTCGACGGTTTGACAAGGCATAATGTGGCAAGCCATCTTCAGGTAATTATTTTGTTTGCTAGTTATATATATGTCACTATTTCTGGTAATCATAAATAAAAATGACATATATATGGTCTAAGGTAAGATTTAGTCATAGATTTTTGTTGAACAGAAATATAGAATGCACAAGAGACAGATCATGCACACAGATGAAGATCGAAAATGGCCAAATCGAAGAGATCCTATGCAAAGGAACTATTGTGTGCAAAGACCGATCATGGCCTATCCACCATACCATTCTAATCACACCTTTCCTCCAGCTCCTGCATATCCTATGTGGGGCCAACATGGAAGTCAAACAGCTGGTGTACCGATTTGGGGTCCTCCGGGTTATCCTCTATGGCAGCCTACAGAAAGTTGGCATTGGAAGCCATATCCGCCAGGGGTAATCTTTTTATCCGAAATCAAAACAGTATATAATTTTTTTTTCCGTTCATATGTATGGCTTGTTTGTGACCTGTGATGTAGAAATCATGGATGCAATTTGATATGAAATAACTGATTTTTCAGGTGCATGTGGATGCGTGGGGTAACCCAATGTTGCCCCCACCTCAAACTCATTGTATTCCTTACACTCAAGTAAGTATCAGCAAATTGAATACTTGGTTCTGAGTGTCACTAGATATTTTTATATGCCAATAGTTAATTCAAGCATGTGTATATAATTTATCTTTGCTAGTTATTTAAGATAGGATTAAAATATGTTTTGATGTTGTCTTTGAACATATAGTGCTTCTATTGTTTTAATATCTATTTAAATTCTATTCATTTTTAATGTCCGTATTCGACAAAAAAATGCTTTTAGTCCCCACAAAGAACTAAAATGACTTGAATTTACATAGGGACTAATTTCCAAAAAACATCATATGTAAGACTTCAAATTATTTACCAAAGTAATTTTGATTAGATGTTTTTATCAAACTGCAGAATACGGCTGGGTTGCACAACGCTAAAGCAGTGGATTATAGTTATCCGGTAATGCAGTTCTTCCCTTTATGTTTCCTTCAACTTGATTTATAGTAAGTATAGCTCAATGGACAAGTCAATAACCGTTCCTACAATGGGGTTGACCCTTAATTGGTGTGTAATATTGTCTCTCTAGTTGAGTAACAATTGTAACATTAACGGTTTAGGAGTAATATTGTAAAATTGATACAATTAGTTGAACTTTGCGATCAAATCTCGCGTTCTAACAAATCTTTAAAATCCTAAGTTTGAATAATAGAAAGGTTCTCCAGACGCACTATAGTTGGAGACATAGTTACAATTGGTTGAACTCCGCGATCAAATCTCTTGTTCTTTGTTTGCGTTATTCGTATCTGTTATCTTTTGAACCGGATTCTTGTTCTAACAATATTTGGAATGTGTTACATTCATTGATGCAGGCAGAGGAAGTGGTGGACAAGGCTGTGAAGGAGGCAATAAACAAGCCATGGCTACCTTTACCAATAGGCCTCAAACCTCCTTCAATGGATAGTGTGTTGGATGAACTTTCCAAACAAGGCATTCCTTTTAGCAAGAAGAGCAAGGATTCTAGACCATGCTGACTTGTTCATGACTCAAATGGGTCCCACCAAACAGTGCTAGTTACTTTTGATGGTGGACAGACATACTTGCTGGCAGACATGCATGGGCCAATGCCATATAGACTGTTGTAATAATCTTGTATCTCTCAATTTTACCCTCTTAGGTTCCAACCAACCAGAATGGTAGATTAGATTAAGTTGGGACCAGTTATTTTTCCCCTGTGGTCCCTACCATAACACGGACACCTTATGTAGCTTCTGGGAAATGACGTACAACAATGATGCATGCAACAAATGGACATGACATACATGGATGATGATATCTATTGCCACTTGCTAAAACCAAAAAAATAAATAAATAATTGGTAGCTGAAAACTGGCCACACATTTGTTGAATTGTGCAAAAATGTTGCATGTGGTTGAAAATAAGTTCAGATACTCCCAAAATATTGATGGAGATTGTGACCATCAATTGAAGTTTGTACCTATCTTTTTTGTGTTAGTGTTGTTGGATAGGGGGCCTAGTAGAGTTATCTAATAATGGAAAGGTTAGGTAGGAAGTAGGGATAATGTTTTGATTGTGAATAAATTAATGATGATTGATTGATGAGTCCAGCCTTTGGCGGATACTAACTTGTCCCTCATTACCAATTTCATTATTTTAGCTCTTGGCTAAAACCAGAATTGAGAACACCATGTAACAATTATGAGGTTAGCCTTTGTTTTCTTCAATTTGTCTTTTAACAGTTTTTCAAAATAACATAACTCATAATCCAAATCAAATCACCAAAGCAGAATGAAAAATGAAAAATGAAAAATGAAAAATGAAAAATGAAAAATGAAAAATAAAATTAGCTTCTTTTGTGATATCATCTCACATTTGTTTCCCATTTGATGTTTTTTACACAAAGCTGGTTATTATCCCTTTCTTGCTTATATAAAGATTCTGAACGTATTAGTCAAATGTAACAAATTAACACATCACAAATTAGAGAACAAATAACAAACACAAATCAAATAAGATTGCATCCTATGTTATAAGTCAATATGCTTCTTCCAAGTGTTATGATTACAAGGCTAAAGTTGGGGATATTCATATCCAAATTAAACTGCAAATCAATAAAAAAATAAAAATTGTAAAAAAACGAATGTTATTAAATGTTTAGAGGTTTTTTTTGTTGTTGTGAAAACTGCTTAGAACGAATTATGTTAAGTTCTTTTTTTCAAAACCTATAAAATACAGAAAGTATTATTGATGATGAACAATATAGAAAACTAATGAACAAGTATTATTGATGATTTTATCAATTTAATAGCATTGAATAGAATGAACGTTATTTATACATATAAGTTCATATGGAAATGAGAAGAAGATAACTAACAACTGTCGATGACAACTAACATAACTAAATCTAAACTAACTATTAACAAACTATAACAAACTTATCTCTAATATCCCCAGCAAACCGGAATGCATCTACATTTTCAGCTAAATTAAAATGTCATAAAATCATCAGCGAAAAGGAATATAAAATACCATAAATATATCGTGATCTGTCTGGTGAGGAACGGATGGAGGCAACGGTGGTGGAGGGTTTTCCGGTACGGTGGCGATGAAGTTTTCACGGTGGAACGGAGGGTGTACGTTAGCACTTCAATGCTCAAGTCAGTGTAGGAAAAGAGATGGAAATGTGTGAAAAATGTGGGAAAAGTGAATCATACTTAGGGTGAAGCTACGTTCACCATTATATAGGCGAGTGTGAAAACAACCGTCACCGCGAAGTGCAGCGCCTCATCAGGAGGCCGTTAGAAGACACATGTACGGTGTCTGATGCACGAGGTTGTGCTTAGGTGGGGTGACATGCACCAGAATTAGAGTGTTCGCCCAAGTGAGGTGCATTGATCCGGCGGACTTCTTGTCCACGTGTCATCATTGAATTGGTTTTTTAACTGGTCCAAAACACATTGTTTTTTTAAACTATTCCATTTTTTGTTGTTGAATAGAAACTAAAATGTCAATAGATTTAGAGAGAATGAAATTACTTAACTATCCATTTTCTTTATAGATAGAAAGCCAAAATGTCATGAAGCTAAAACTACCAAAAAGGCAGAGTTTAAAGAATAATTTATGTTAGCATTAGCAAGACCCAAATTATAACCATTCAAAAAATGAAGAAAAATATAAGGATGTCACCCTCTGCAAGTGTACTTCCAGAGCCATCCCTAGACAATTGATGGTAACAAGTCAACATGTTATGTGATCAGTGCAATTAAGTTGAGGTTGTTGCAATTAAAATCACAACATAAACTTGTTTGACAAATGGTTTTGAGTTGTTAAAGCAAAATGGGGTGACAGATTTGAGCAAGTAGAGTTTGTTGGCTTGGAGTTTCTTCTTCAGATTTCTATTCTACTAATCTTTGTTGGTGGGTAGGAAGAGTAAGAAGAGCTGAACATCATCACCATCCTACTTAATTAGCCTACAAAAGATAAAAATAAAAAGAGAAGAAAAGGTTTAATTTCAATTTGTGTATCCTTGAGAAATAAACACACCGACAAACACATGGACATCATTCACATTTGACACATCAAATAGGGAACAAAAGAGATTAAACATGAAGGGCAAAATCGCTCGATAAAATATAAGGGAATCAAAATTGTCAAATTGAGAAACCGTAAAGAATTAAAAGTGTAATTAAACCTTCACTAAAAAAAAGTGTAATTAAACCTAAAAATATAACATAATATAATATGAGTGAAAATATAATATATAGACAATTTTTTTACATAAACACCTAAGTATTTACACGAATATATTATATTATTTAAATTACAAGCACCAAATTATATCATAAGAGTATTTGACATTTTACATGAAAGAATCTTAAAAATATATTTTCAATAAAACTACATTTAATATACCTCTTTAGATAAATTTCTTACTATACATAATTAAATATTTTCTTCTGATTTTAAATTGATTTTTTTTTAAATTAAATTTGTGTTGATTTGATTAGAAATTTTTATTTATCTTCTATATTTTTATAACTTATATTTTTTTTTTTTATAGTTTTTTTAGAGCTTATTTATTTTTTATAATTAACTACTAAGCAAATTTATAATCGTGCACGACACGGTCACTACACTAATAGTATAATATAACATTCATTAAAAAAAAATATTAATAAGCATTCGTTCAATATATACACTAATATATATATATATATATATATATATATATATATATATATATATATATATATATATAT
>Ga0209282_1001097_pt1 | contig 14378 bp, 11 predicted proteins | sample Mtrugardesep15_FD_187529 | JGI IMG/M metagenome (GOLD analysis project Ga0209282, IMG submission 187529) | Root nodule microbial communities of legume samples collected from California, USA - M. trunc garden sep15 (SPAdes) (version 2) | ecosystem: Host-associated > Plants > Roots > Nodule...
AAAAGGAAATAAAAAAATTCATAATAAAATAAAGGAAATAAAAATCCATAATACTTTAATTTTGAGAAAATCCACAATACATAACAACTATTTTTTTTTTATACAAAATGAAACTTTTGGAATGATAATAATGATATTTTCTCTCCACGCTGACACATATATACAATCAGCGTACTAGCTATAGCCATTTCCACGATTTTTGTTCATGAAGAAGTTGCACTAACCATACCCACATCTTGATAATCCTCCCCTAAAAACCTAGCCACAATGGTATCCACATCCTCTAAACCAACTCCAATGCAGAGAGGGTTACTTGGAATTTTAACAGAATCATCAATTCCCTGAACCATGTTAAGATCAACAGAATTCTGAATTCTCACATTAGGAGCAGTTTTACACTTCCCCATACACTTGCACCCAACAACAACACCTTCACCTTCAACACCTACCACCTTCTCAAACTCTTGTAACAATGCAGCAGCCCCTGATTTTTTGCATTTGTTACCCATGCAAACTTCAATCCTCTTTTGAGCTGCAGGGATAACCACATTAGTCTCTTTCTTAAACCCGGTAACAAGAGATGCATTATTTGTAGTGCACACATCCATAACATGATGATGTGAAGTAGAATCTTCAGGTATGGATATCATAGGTTGCTTCAATTCCAATTCATCCACTGGCTTTGTGGTAGCATCAACAACGCCAGCTCCTCTGAAAGTGTTCATGTCAACAACTTCACCACAATCACTATCACTTGACTCAGATTCAGAGGATGAAGATGATGATGATTCAGATTTATTACAAGTTTTCATCTTGGAGGGTTTTAGTTTAGCCTTTTTCTTCTCTTGTTTCATTTTTTTCTTCAATTCCTTCTCCTCTGCTCTCACTTTCTCTAGCTCTCTAAGTAATTCCTCACCACCATCCTGCATTTATTCAAGTAAATAAAAACATCAATTCAATTATTGCCATAATCATCATCAATAATTTATCATCATAATTTGAATCTGTGAAAAAACAAAATTTTAATTGAGAATCCAAAGCATATTGAAATTCAAATAGCAGAAATAAAGGTAAAAGTAAAAGGGGTGAAAAAATTACCGTCATGAGGTTTTGTTGAAGTTGATCCAAGAGATTAGGATCTTGAGCAAACCCTAATTGAGGTAATTGGGAAACGTTTTTAGAAAAACGTTTGAGCAATTTGATCTTCTTCTTGTTGCTTATGATAACAGGTTCTGTGTTTTTCTTCACGTCTTGGTAATACTGCACGTGACCCTCATCATGAAAACCAGACCCCATAGCCATAGACATCCTCACTCTCCGAGGAAACACGCCATGAGAACGGGTGTGGGTACCAACGCCAGAGATGTAGGTTGTATGACGGAGAACGGTGCCGGAAACCTCCATGACGATGACGGTGATAATCGTCGTTGAAATTGAAACAAAACTTCCTTTTTCGGTGGTTGTAATGTTGTGCTGTGTTGCGTTATCTTTTTGTTTATGGAATTTGTTTTTTGAACTGTGACATGCGTGGCGGTTATTGATTGGATAATGATGATGTGGCGTATTGTTTGTGTGTTGAATGTGGCGGGCGTGTGATTGCGCATGGCGGGCATACGAATTGGTTTGATATCTGTCGTTGATGGAAGTTTTGCTGTATCGTGCGGTTTAGATGAAGGATAACTTGTGACGTGTCAGAAGACATGTGTACATTTCGAAAAGGCTTGACTAGCAGCAAAATTACGTAAAGTTAAACAAACTAACAAATACTATCGTGTCATCACTTTTATCCATTCAAACCTATCAATAGCAACGATAATTTACATCAATACAGCTAATTGAGTATAAATTATGGTTTCCTTCCACATAAATGTGAACTACCGTTTCATACATAATACTCCTCTAGATCAAGCTATTAAATGTATCTAAACAAATCAATTATTTCTTATAAATAAGACCCAAGGAAGTGTAAACTTTATGATTCTTCTTTAAATTATTTTTTTTATAATTCTTAGAGTATTTTCTTAAAATAACTTTATAAAAGTGAAATGTATTCAGCGGTTATATTTGAACCACATTGTTTTTTCTTTTTGGTTTTTTTTTCTTTGAATTTAACAATTTACAAAATTGTTGATGTGTCTATTAAACATGCAACACGACATTAAACACAACATTTTAACCCTCTAATGTGTTATAAATTTAGCCCCTTCACTCGCTTTTTTCCCGAATTGAAAATTTTAACTCCATTTTTTCCCAAATTTAAAATCTAGACCTACAATTCACTAGTATCTCTACTCCTAACACTACATAAAGAATACGATCTATGAAGAATACGATCTATGATATCAAGATGAGTATTCTTAGACCTTTGTATATGTCATTTGATGGTGACACTCTTTACACTATTGTGCGCACATCATCAAGGTATGAATTACCATTAAACTAGTTTGGAGATGCATCCCCGTCAAGGTCCACTACAACTAAAAAAAAATTAGACATTAAATCCTAAAAGATTCTAATGAGTGTTTTGTTCTGGACTGACCTAAGACCCATTTCGGCTAAGCTCGGGTCCAACCCAAGACACGAGAGCAGGTGATACTATATGATGAACATGCCCTAAATTTCATTGGAAAATGGCCCGGAAAAACGGATCCTGGCCGTCCAGTTTGGATCCAATTCTAGAGGACCACCTAGATGGTCACACCTACACTTGTGTCCCTCATGGACAATGTTTAGATGAAGGTTTGACAGCCAAAAATCATACTAATCCACTATATTACCCTTTTTAGCCGCACTCTCTTTTAAACCCCTCAATGATTTGGGCGTCGGAGCACATGTATACCTTCCCCTCAGGTGGAAAAGGACTCGCGGCAGTGGATGAAAAAAAGCTCAATCCCTCAACATCGGATTTCATCCAACAAACCATCTTTCTAGCTCCAACTGGATCATGTTCCATCAACAATGATCTTCTTCCTTTGATTTTCATATATATGACATGTTGTGGATGAATAATAATATTCCATCTAAAGCCAATGAAGTTTTCTTTAGGAATATGCCTGGGCTGAGTGAGTATAGATTTACTTAGTCATGTTTTGTTTTTTTTAGCATTTTTCTAGTTGCAAAACACTCCTTTTCCTTTCATCGAGGTTTTATCTCTCTGGATTTTTGTGATAAGGTTATTAACAAGACAATTGCTTTTAGCGTTTGTGACTATTCCCTTGGATTTTGGTCTAGTTCCCAAGTTGCACCTTTCCTATTTTTATTTTAATATATTTAAAGGTGCTGCAAATGATACGTGATGTGATTGTTGTGGGGTGTAAATAACATATTTGAGATGTCAAAATGTCATGTGATGCTTTTGCTTTTAAAAAAAGAGTACTCAATGAATGTGACTTAGTTGGTCAAGTATGACTCAACTTGTGGGAGAGGATAGGAAAACAATTCAATCTCCACATAACACACTCTTGTAGTGAGGCTTAAAGAGTTTTAAGCTACTGACTTCCCTTTTGGATTAAAGTACCCGATTATCAATTATCAATATAATACAAGAGAGATTGCTTCAATATGTATTTGACAGACACTACATATGACATGAAACATGATTATTACATTATTAGAGTATTTTGTAAATGTTAAATACATATATGCAGCTACAACCATTAGAGAGAACTACCTCAAAAAATTCACTATTGAAATTAAATAACTCAACCGAAGATCCTATTCCTAGATTGTGAGACTGGCTGTAACAATTTCATAGCAGACTTATCCATGGATTGGAGTTTACTTTCTTCACAAAATCTTCTGAGTAAGGTGTTCATACTTCATTGTAAGCATTGAGCATCGAAGAAGATATATAAAGAATATTGAATGTTTAGTGAGTCGCCAACATTTTGTAACCATTAGTAGCAGTATTAAAAATCAGTGACTTCTCATGATGATGCTATGCAAGCCAAAAGTTCTCGAGACCCTGCTAGGTGTCCTGGTACACGTTGCCTTATCTCTTCAAATGCACACAATGTTTCCGAGTCCAAACCTCCAGCAAACTACAAAACAACAAATAAAACAATGTTGGAACAACAACCTGGTTCAAAAGTAAAGAGATACAAAAATACAAAGAGGTATTTCGGTTCTTCATTGATACAATCACAAACAAACTTGTTCACATGCATTACAGTTTTCAGAAACTTTCACAACCATTTCATTTTCACTTATTAGCTACGAAACATTGACATGGATACGGACGCCAGACACAACACAGACACACAGACTCTTAACAATAATTTAAGAAAATGGAAGTGATTGAATGTAAGCACACATATTAGTTTCATGTCAGCGCCGTACACCAGACACCTTCAATTCAAAGTGTTGGTCCAGGTACATAGCTTATCAGACTTAAGTTTTAAATGCATGGGACAGAAGTCTGATTGTAGTAAACCTACTCGTCATTTGTTCTTTTGGTGGCATTTGAACATTAGGAGAATTTATGGCTTCAATTTATGATCTGTTCAAATGACGCATTTTTGAACATTTAAAAGTTACAGATTTCGTTTACATGCCTTAAAAGTTACTAAAAAAAATACCTGATGGGCTCTATATGCAAAATGCACACCCTGTAGTAGAAGAGAATCTTGACTAGATTCTCTGTCTGAATTTTGAATGGATTTAAGCTCCATTGTCAATCTTTTCATGTACATCTTCACAAGAGTCATTGAAGACTGCTTTATCTGCAGAAATGGTGTATAACTAATCAACTCAATTCTAATAAGCATTTCAAAGGCCAATAGGAGTATTAGAGTCATTGATTTTCATTTCACAAGTAAAAGCATAGAAAACGATACCTTGCTTGATATTCCTGAATCAAGCATCCACGCAGTTGGAATGTTGTGCATTTGATACGAACGTATGACAGAATTTCGCAGCACGATTAACTTCTGTATGCTCCGCTCAGACCTATTACAACGATGGAAAGAATTAGCCCCTGCCACCTGAAAATCTGTCATATCTGTAGTTCATAAATAGAATCATTGTCACAATAATCTTACTTGTCTAATAGGCTTGCCATCTTTTTCAAACTAGCTACACATGGAATGTCAGGGTCATCCTTGTAAGATGAAATCTCTTGTTCTAACATTTTAAGCTCACGATACTCAACTGCAGCCTCACGCATCGCATCAGCTTTCTTCTCAGGCCACTTAAAATGCTTCAAGACAGCACGCTCATCAGCCTGCACAATACCAGATCATAAGAAGCTACTAAGAAACCATTTTGTTTCATGTACACTTTCAAATACATACTCATAGTTAGCTTCCGCTTAGTCTGACTTATTTTCTCCTCGAAAGAAGTTAGGCCAATACTTTAAAAAGATCTTAAATAAAAAAGACCATATCTTTTATGCATAAAAATCAGATACAAAGAAATTTTCAAAACTATCTATCTTATAAAGAATTAACAAACATATAACATATTAGCTGCATCAAGGCCCACCAATAAATAACTTTGGCATAAACTTACCAAAGTGGATAGTTCACCATCAAGCCAATCAACAAACTTGAGGACGTCTTCAATGTCCACATAGGACGCGTCAACAACCTTATTTATAAGGCCATTAATGAACTCCCCTTTTGTTTGAATGTCTTCCCTAATCTGGAAATAATGGCCAGTCATATCAGTCATCACTCATTGATTAATAGAATAAATTTGAAAGTTAGTTAACACAATTGAATGCATTACTTACTGCTAAAAGATGAGCCGATCGGTTTTGAATTTCTCCTACAATGCTATTGTGTGCACTGTTAGCTATCGGTTTCTGATGATTAATTGATCCTTTCAAGTCTTTCTTCATGTCCGGATTCTTTAAGGAATGAAATAGTTGGACAATTGCAGGAGCCTTTTGAGTGTTAGCCAATTTTGCCAAAGGGCGAGATGGAATTGGTGGTGGCGGAGGTGGTGGAGGTGGCATGAGGCACTGGCTGGGTGGAGATTTTCTTCCTAAACTTGTAATTTCACGAATGGCCGCATGACTCGGTGTTGGAGCTGGAATTGAAGATTTAACAAAAATCACCTCAGGATTAGCTTCTTTTTTTACCTTAGACATTTCTAATTTGTCAGCAATGATTTTTTGTATGTCTTTAAATTTAGGACTTTGGCGTTCTCCAATTGGCTCCTTCTTCATTCAAGAAAAACAAAAATTAGATTCATTGCTAAGGAAACAGTTTGAGATAGATAACATTTTAGGCATATAAAAACAAACAATTGATCTCAATTTTGTAATCACCATACAAGTTAACACTCTAAAACTAAGGTAATTCCAAATTTCCAATCAAACAATGATTGATTAAATGATTCTAATGAATGATTTAACACAAATGAAGGAAAAAAACACATTCCATGCACTTTGAAGCAAATGAAACAAATTCATATATAAATTTCTCACCTTTCTAGTACTACTAGTGCCAAAAGCTGCTATCTTAGCTTCAGCAGAAGCAAGGTTCTGATTAAGCTTTATATTTTGCGACTCAAGATCAATGTTCAAGCTCTTAACTTGATTCAGTTCATCCTTCAAGGCCTTCACCTCAGACTGCAAACTCTTGATCAAATTCTCACTCACCTCAAGCTTCTCCAGCAACTCCTTCTTCTCCTTCACATCAGGATCATCCTCCTCAATCCTCCTTCGTCGCGGAGGAGCAACAACAACAACCTTAGCCACTTCACCTTCTCTACTACCCTTGTGAGAACTTTCAACCTCTTCTTCAATGGATTTAACAACCTTGTTCATAAAAATACTTCTTTTGGCCTTTGAATTGTTCTTCATGTCTGGAGGCACTGACTTAGCTCTTGTTGATGAAATGGTAGAGACTCTATTAACAATTTCTGGTGGTGTTTTTGGTGATTCTTTAGCCTTAGAAGAAGCTTTTACTCTTAAACGTGTGGTAGTAGCTGTTGTTGTTTGTGGAACAGTTTGTAGAGACTTATTATCAGTATGTTGTAGTTGATGATGTTTCAACACACTTCTTGGTGTGGTTGTAGTTGTTGATGTTGGTGTTTTTTGCTTCATGGTTATTATTCTGAAAATGGTGTCTGAAAGAAGAGAGAAAAGATCAAAGAGAAAGTACTAAAGCAGAGTGAATGTATGTATGCTGTTGTAACAGGAACCTGACACGTAGAATAAAAAAGACAAACTTTATGCGACACCCGTGTGTGTTGTGTTTGAGTGTCAATGGAGGAGTGAATATAGATGGTAGATGGTAGCCATAGATGAACACATTGAACCTAAATGATTCTCAAGTATCACCATGTACAAAGGAGATTGATAGATAGATAATAATATATATTTCAAGTTGTGTAATCATATGAGTGATTATGTTAAACACACTGTCAAGTCAATGATATGTCACTTTCATCCCCAAATATAACAAATAATCACAATACTCCTTGTTATATCAAAATTTTAAAATTGTCTTTGATTGTCCACTTTGTTAATCAAAATAACCTATAATGCTTAAATAGTCTTTAATACTCACCATAACTCTTTTGATATAGAGACTAAAATGACAATAAGTAAGTACATATAAGGACCAATATGGCAATAAGTAAGTCTATTGAAAGACTAATATGACAATATTAAAAAAATATTTTAATATCAAGGACTATTTTGATCAACAAAATATATAATCAAAGGCTATTATAAAATTTCGATACATTAAAAAATTATTATAACTATTCGTTACTCATTCAAAAATCAAAGTGATTATTTTCCCTTTTTATTTGCTCATGCAATTAGTACCTTTTCAATATCCAACTTTTTAGACTTGTGGCAAATATTTTATGATAGTTAATAAAAAAAACTATGTCAATTATGCATAAGTCTATTTTTCATCATTTGATCAATAAAAGTTTCATCATATTTTTATTTTATTTTTATTTTTATGTTTAACTTTGAAATTAATATAAGTTGTAAAAGATATAAAAAATAAGTAAAAGAAAAACATATACTACCAAGTCGCACAATATATATTTATTTTGATGTTTAAATAACAAATCTCTTTTAAAAACGAAGATCAATTCCTTAAACAAGTAAAAATAAGAGGATTGAAAGAGCAATCAAATCTAGATTAGATTAGGTACCTTTTGTTATGGTTAAGTACAAAGTACAAAGGACCGTAAGCTATGTCATCTTCATCTAAACTATACACCTAGAAGATTTAAAGCTAGCCACCCCAATAGAAAGTGACGTAAGGTGAACAGACACGAGGATCAACATGTACAGTAAGGTGCTACTAGAGAAAACGGCAGAAAAAACCATTTTATTTTTGTGTCTTATTCAACTTGTGTTGGCACATGAACACAACATATCCTAGGTGTCTCTTTGTTTGCTTCCACTCCACCACCGAATTCAGATCATGAATTTAGGCAAAACTCGTTTTGGCTTCAAATCTATATTTTTGCAAAAAATAAATTGTTTTTTGTCTTATTCTGAAAAAGAAAATAGTTTTTGTATTATGTTGAAATTTTTGTTACGCTTTTAGAATGAAAGGATCCAAAAAAATTCAAACTCAATTTTAAGTAAAATATAAATTTGCTGGTTTATATTTCCTCTTTGATTACAGATTCCCTTCATACTATACACAACCAATAAAATATCCAACTTTGACACATATATATTTTCTGCTACTTTGTGTTCTTTCTTAAATATTATTTTATTGCATTTTGCTTTCGTTTTATTGTGTGTCTTGTAACGTACGACAGCAATTAGCAGTTGTAATGAGGAACCGATTAGTATATAGTGCATATACATAGACGATGATGAATGCCATGTATAATGACTACTAAAGTGGTTGTGGGTCCAAAATTGTTTCTCAATGCAAATGAGGAGAAATATCAATTATTGGGCCCTCAATATTAACTGCGAAGTCATATGAAATTAAGGAATATATGTATTTGATGGATTATTTTATGAATTTTTTTGTTGACATTTTATACAAAAGAAATCGCTTAATTTTTACAGTTGACTCTGCTTCTTTTTCGTTTCTCACTTCTAGTTGATCTATTTAGGATTCTAGTTCACTATGTTCTTATGGAAGGAACATTTTTGTTATTTCAATGAAGTTGTGTCATTTGTGTTTGTCTAAGGTGAAACTATTAATTGGTGTCACGTATATATCAACGAACAGCACACATGTCTTCCAAGGGTAGATTGATTTGTTGAATTTTCGAAGGAGTATAATTTATTATCAAGACATTCTAATAATGGCCTTAATTTGTCTTGCATTCTTGTTCTAGCTTAAAGAACAAGTAAACAACTAATTAATTTCGTTGGTTTCAAAATGATTTTATTATTACTTGAGCATTAATTTCTTTTTACCTAACTAATCTCTTCGACGTTTAAGGGGGAAACAACGCTTTAATTATCATAGCTGAGACCACGGATAATGTTTAATGTCTCTTATAAGCATAGAAATGTTCTTTGATGTCAAAATCAAATTTATAAAAGTCGGTTCCTATCACATTCCTTTCCTTATCTTCACGTCTAATTGACACCACGAATTGAAGCCAAGACAATTACATATCATGCGGGGGAATCAAATTAAATATAAAGAAACAAAACAAAATGAAAACATTCAGGAAAATAACATCATAGTAAGGAATATTTTGGATACATATATATTTTTCTTCTTCATATTGTTAATGCATGCATAGTCTTTAAATTCTTTTTAAGTTTATTTATATTTTTAAATATTTGATTTTGAATAGAAAATAAACAATATTATATTTTTAATTTATTTTAATCTAATGTATTCAAATTAAAATATAAAATAAATTACTGTTTTAATGATTAGTGTTAAAAGAGTTAATATCTAAATTGATATAGAGGATATAATGTTTATTTGGCGGGTGAATTAATAATAGATAACAATACATATACCCAACAAACACTTGTCATTAGATGAATGGAAGACAATGCACATCGTGTTTTTTCACTTTTCAATCATTTAGAAGATGGTTTTTCATAGATGAATTGGTTTAAAGAAAAATATGTATTTCGTTAGTTATATGATTTTTCAATACGAATAAATAAAAATTAAAAGTAAATTATAATATACACTAATTATAATAGTTTATTGCGTAGACTTATACATGTGATCAATGTTTTTCACTGGTCAATTACCAGGAAGATAATCTTTTGCGAATAAAATATATATAGATTATTTTTAATAAAAATCAAACAATATGAATCACTTAAACATGAATTAACTAAAATAAAATAAAATCAAGTTTGCAATTATTGTCTAGTTATTTTCAACCAAAATTATAACTAAGTAAGTTGCAAACTAATATTTAGTTATTAGTAATAATATTCAGGTGATTTGATCCTCTCAGTTGTGCATAAAATTTGAAAAGGTTATTATCTGAAAAATCTCACTGTTAAAATGTTTTTGACCTCAACTTATAATTTTTATAACTTGTTGTGCCCGATGCATTATAAAAGTAAGATTTTTCACATAACCCTTATAATTTTTTTTTAATCTAGATGATCCAAATCTGATATTTGGACACCTATATTTTTCCTACACGCTTCATTTTTTTTGTATTTCTCCTAATATCATATCAACATATTACATTTATCACACATCTCTAAAAAAAATTCTTTGTAGAATGCGTATTTTGGATGTCCGCAAATTATTTTCCTTTACCTTTAACTATAGTTATCAATCATTAACAAGAGGGTAGTGCAAGCAAATCCATCCAAAAGGTAGCCACGCAAATCTAAGGCATAGGATCAAGTGTTTCTTTGAAGTGCATCTCCCACTTTATAAAGCAAAAGCACTCACAAAAAGATGAATCTAAAATTCTTGCTATAAGAAGGCTAACCCCTATAAGAATCACTTTATCAATAAAACAAAATTCTCAAATCCGATAGGCCCCAATACCTTTTAGTGCTTACAATTTTATTTTATTTTTAAATCAGTATCCTCCGCAGGTAACTGCGAAGACTAATCCCTCGAATATTGTGGACTCAAATAGACGGTAGGTTCTCTCTAATAGTTTTAACGCTGCTGCATGCCCAATGCTGGATTCGAACTCAAAACTTTGGTTAAGTTAGAAGAGATCCGTTCCATCTCATCTAAACGCTCTTGGGTTTATCAAAATAATTTAGTTTAATATACATTTTAGATTATTAAAATATTATCAATTTTTTAATATCGGTTAATTCTCATTCTGGTGGATGTAAAGAATAAAATAAAAATTTGATATTGACACACAATTTTATGTATATATAGTTCCTTGTGCATTTTTTGCTATTATTCTTTAATTATTTATTATTTTTATAATGTTTTGAATGGCAGTTATTTGCTATAGACTTGGCTATTTCCCTTTCTTTATTTTAAATATTTTGATAATTTCAATATTGTGCAGTATATTATTGAAAGACACAACGAATCATGACTCATATGACCCCATAGTCACAACAAATTCCTTACTTAACGCTGTAAAAAGCAGAAAATTAAAATAGTTATGTTTCTCTATCGGTTTCTACAAAAGGGGTCATTATTTAGGTAATATATACTCAGATAAACGAAAAAGGTGAAGAATACAATCAATCTTTGATGCGTTTTAGAAATAATTAAGTGATTGTTTTTTTGAAGGAAGAAATAATTATGTTAATGTGGAGTCATGTATACCAAATGTATAGGGGTTATATAACTCATAAGAAATGCATGTAAATTATGCATGTCAAGTATAGCTCATAAATTTGTGGACCAATTTTAATAATTAGTTTATAAAATTTGTAGCATTACTTAAATGGGCTGAACATGGATGATTGCTAAGTTTAACGTATATGCCAAAGATGAATTGGTTGGTGTTATATATAACTTTTTGTTTATCATCAAATAATTAGCTGAGTGAATCCGTGAAATCTGAAGAAAGTGCAGAAGCATATCCACATGTGACAGGACATAAATTGTACATGCATGAAAGTGAGAAAGAAATGAGAAACATATGCTAGATTTTAGAGCCACCGTTTACTACTCAGTACTTTGTTGCCATAAGAGCAAATGCAAACAACATTTTACTGAATCACATGTTTGTCTCTATTGTTTTGATCAGAAATGTGGACCGCATTTAGCACATTTCTTTGTTAAAATTGGTCCAATTGTAGGTATTATTGTATTTTATGCATATTTCCAATCATTTCTAGCTGCATGCAATGCAATGATAGATGGTCCTAACTAACTAGACACAATTTAAGGCTTCATTCCCTTTTTGTTCATCTTCTTTATATCTTTCAAAAATGGTACCTTCTTAGCAATTTTGCTATTGGAAGATGTCAATAACCAAACGCAACTATTTTCCTTTAAAAATCATAACATAAATATATGTATGGATTTTAGTTATAAAGATTAAATTGAATTATCAGTTATCTCAAGTGGGTAGTTCGGTTGGCCAAGTAAGTTAAGTATCTGTCACTGAATGAGTAAGGATTTAAATCCTGAAAAACTAACGTAACAATTAACTTACTAATATTTGTCTATAAAGATATGTAAACATCAACGGAAAATTATTTAATTCATGCAATGTTTAAATTTGTTTTTGCAAAAGCTAACAAGTAAACAACATAAATACCTGCCTAAGAACTTGATGTATACTATTTCACATGAATCACCAAGAAATCCTTTCCAAGCCATGCCAACAAAATCTCTTTGATGCCATCATCTAGAAAGAAATATGAAAATATATCAGTTTATTGTAAGAGATATTGTAAGATATGTATAGATGAATTATTATGGATGACTCACACATCTGCACAAACAAAGAAAGTTGGTACCTTGGCTTTCATGGATTAGTCCCACCATTCACAAATGAATTTAGGTGGGTACTTGTCTTATATGTAGTTTTTTTCTTTGTGGCAATAGATATTTGATTATGAGAGAGTTGGAAATGTATAATGGAGGAGAAGGCTATGGAGAGAAAAAGAGTTGTAGGGGGTTGAGTATATAGGTAAATAAGTGATTCCCTTTGAAGGAATACTTAAAATATATTAGGAAAAATTCCAAGTTTTCACTTGTTTGTTGTGACTTCATGTCAGCTCAGGTGTCGTATTTTAAGGCAGTTGTGATTAAAAGTAATATTAATATGAGTTTAGCATAATGCATTCTTTTCTATATGTTTTGAAATCCCTTGTCTTTTGTAACTTTGCTCTTGAATTCACGTGCTTAAATTCTAACCCCTTTTCCCATAGAAGTGTGAACACATAATTAAACCTTATCTAGTTGGTACATCGGAATAATTATAAGAATTAAGTATCTTAATATGAGAAACATCGTTTTTTTCAAACTAGTTTATCAAACTAGTTTTTAATTACCTTTTTAACAAACTTCTAACAATATACATTTAAATCCAAATTTTGTTTGTGTCCCTTTCCAACAGGTAATTGGCGGATTTGAATTTTTTGTATTCACATGATTATATGATTATATGGTTGCCTATTTAGGCCATCGAAATAAAATTAGATGGTTCGTGTTCTCATTTTGTGTATTTTGAATCTTGATTTACTTAAGTCTGAACATGATCGTTTAATATTGATCAATAATCTAAATTTGTATGATTGCGTCAAATGTGTGATTTTCTAATGACGTATAATCTCCTAATCGACAAAACATAGTGACCCTTTGAGAAAGAAGTTTAGGGTTCAAACCCTAGCTGTTAACACAACGTACTAACGACTAAAGTTTGCATATTAAAAGAGCTAATAACAAAAAAATTACTAATGTTTTTCCACTGTCATGTTGGAAGCTTGGAATGTTGGGGGAGCAGCTATCTGCATCATTTTTATACGGATCCCTACAAGCTAAAAATAGGCATCAAATTTTTGTACTTGGGTTAGGAATTATGGTTCCTCATTTGAAAAGTCACTACCTTATATGGTATTTTTCACTCTGCACTCTTCTTTTTAAATCATTCTTATTACTTGAGGAATACATTTACCTGTTTTGTTAGAAGTTTATATTCCATCATCATGTTGGTATCTCAACCATAAGCTAGCATAGGCCTTTAAACTTTTTGATATAAGATGTGCACAATATAGACGCATGGCAAATGCTATGCCAATGTGAAGGTTCAAAAGTTTTATAGTTTTATAAAATGAGTTGATGAAAATGTACTTTATTTGGAAATTAAGCGAGCTAAGATATGATCTTGACATAAAGATAAAAATGGGCCCTGCATTTTTATTTTTTCATGTAAATTGTGGATTTGAAGCTAAGCAGTTGACCTGATCAAGTGATTCGGGTATTTTTAGTTATCATTTTTATGCTAATTTAGTGGTTGATTTGATCATCAATAATATTGGTAGGACATGTTTTTATCGAGTGTTTTTTTTT
>Ga0209282_1001098_pt1 | contig 14374 bp, 6 predicted proteins | sample Mtrugardesep15_FD_187529 | JGI IMG/M metagenome (GOLD analysis project Ga0209282, IMG submission 187529) | Root nodule microbial communities of legume samples collected from California, USA - M. trunc garden sep15 (SPAdes) (version 2) | ecosystem: Host-associated > Plants > Roots > Nodule...
CTGTCTTCTCTCTCTCTCTCTCTCTCTCTCTCTCTCTCTCTCTCTCTCTATATATATATATATATATATATAAAACATTGTTTATTTTATTTTATTTAGGAACCTAAAATAAAAAAAAGAACGACAACATATGCATTCATTTTCTTAACTTGTGTGTCTATATTAGTTTGCAAATGCTAGGCTACAAATGTATATTAAAGCAACATATGCATCTCTCTCTCACATATGATATTCTCCCATTGTTATTGTTGGACCAAGGCCTCCCCCCTCTTTCATGGAATTTTTTGCTGAGTCAAGAGAAAAAATTGGATGCCGCCAAAAATTTGGATGACCTATAGATCATGACCGAAGTTTCAATTAACAGCTTGCTCATAAGTTAATGAAATTCATTTTCATATATAAAAAAAAAAAAAAAAATCTTTGTGCTTCGTTCTCCTTAAGAACTTACCGAGTAAATGTAACTTTTTTGAAGCAAGAAATTTTGAAGATACGTACGTGTTTTGACCGTTTACCGTTCGTAGTGAATTTTTCACCAACGGTTTCAGCTTTGAAAGAACCCCATGTATTATGTACGTGAGACCTATTCGTTTGACAAACTAAGTTGAGGAAGTTGCAACCAATTAGAAATTATACGTACTAGTGTAGAGTTGGGACTTGGTACAGACTTGTGGGCAAAGTACATGTCATTCATTCACCAAATATGTGTCACTCAAGCTAGGTACGTCTCTAATTATAAGATACTTTTGAGAAAAAGATTTGTCCATTTTTATAAGACCTCTTTTGATATTTTCAAGTACATTAATTATTTTTTTATCAACATATCCTTATTTATTTTGCATCTTTATCTTCAATCAATATTAAATATTATGTTGAAAACATAAATTATCTCTCTCCCTTAAGGATAAAATTGTAAAAACAATAGTAATTATATACAAATTTAATATTACAACCAACTTTCTTACTTTTTGCAAAAGACTCCTATATTTAGGGACAGAGGTAGTATTATTTTAGATTGGAATTAACACTCCATTACGAAAAGAAAGATAAAGTGGAATTAATACTGAATAGGCATCTGAATGAGTTTACACTTTTCACACTATGGCTATCGGTAATTTTGATACGAATCATCATTAGTATAAATAAATAATTAGTTTTTTTTGACAAAAGATAATATATATACTATCAAATTTCTGAAGGTATATCCCAATTAGATACATCAAAGAAGTATTAATAACAAGGTTCAGAGTTTGATACATGTTGTTAGTACTTTTTTCTCCTAACAAAATAACTACTAATATTTTTCTATAAAAAAATATATTTATTGGTATAAAAATTAGTATATGATATTTGATATGCATGATAATGAAAAACCTCAGTAATGATTGGTTAATTTAACATTTTACCAAAAAATACGAAGTTGTGTTCAAGTCGTTTTTTTTGTCAGGTAGTCTATTGGCTAGAATTCACTTTTTTTAAGGTGAATAAATAGGATGTTCGGAGTTCGAACCCGACCCATACATATAACAATGCATGTCCTACCAACTGAGTTATGCTTACGATGACCGAGTCGTCAATTTCACACAATTTCATTTTACCACGGTTCTACCAAATGGGAAATCTTCATATTTCAACTCAGCTCCCAAACCCAACATTATTCACAGTTCTATTAATTAATTTTCTTTTCATTAGTATCTTATTGAATTTATTTATTTTTTTAAGTCGAAATACAGCTTTGGAAAGAGCTCTAAAAAAAAGCTCAAAATCCAAATACCCTTCCAAAACAAATTTGAATTCAATAATCGAATAATCATTCCTAAGTATCCCCTCCCTAAAGAAACCAATCTGCATTTTCTCCTGCCCCTACTAATAACTAACAATTCGTTCCACTTCAGTAAAGGGTTAAATTAAAGTTTTCTTTATTTGAATGCTTCTAGATTTACTTAATTGGCTTTACGTAAATTTGTCATTTTTCAGTCAGCCAGATGGACACAGCAGGGATTCTTACGTATGATACAGAGGCAAAAACTCATAAGATATATATTTCGTTAAACAATAACATGGTAATGTTTTTTGATTTATAACTAATCTTGTCTTTGAATGTAAAAGCTACATTACTTGTTTCATACGTTATTTGAATTGTCGGGAGGATAGTGAATTATTTGCAGTATATCCTTTGATTGTTGCTGTTTTTTCAAAGTTAGGTAGTTATGATATTGGAAAGATTCATAGCTTTACCATTTAATTATAAGACTCTTATAACTGTGTTTCAGAGCTTAGACAAATGTTCCAATATCCATAATCTTTTATATCACAATCACTAGTTACTTAACATTCACTTCAAATAATCTAATTTATAACAGTCTCCATCATGTTACCTGTTCTGGAAATATCAACCAATCTTTACAATGAAGCTGCAAATTTAGAAAATAATTGAATTTCGTCGGCGGTTACATGCATTGAAGTTTAAATTTGAGCTATTTTAAACTTTTATTGAGAAGTTTCTACTATAGAAAAGTTTTCATGGTATAGTTTTCTGAATTAATTACTCAAATTTGTTTCATAATAAACTACAAACTGTTCTATTTTGCGTTCAACTTGTGCAGAATATATTGTAGATATTGCTAAACCTTCAAATTTATAATCAGTCAAAATAATTTTTCCTGCACGTAATATATTTATAGATGTTAAAGAATTGAAAAAAAATTCAATATTCTATATGCAAAGATATACCATCATTCACCCTTTGTTCCTGCAGACTCTAGGATTGCAAAGTCCAACCAGAAGTACAGGTGGGAAAGGGGTTTAATATTTTTCTAACCTAACATATCTGATAATATGGTGCAAGAAAACTTGTAAAAGGAATACTAGCATATGAAAAGAAATTATTTTATAGCTTGTAATTTCTATCATGATTTTCACAAAATAGGAAACTTGGACATTACTCCAAAAGAATGAATTCAAAGACTAGATTAATTTCATAACGTAGTTCTGCATAGTTTTGCTGTTTTTCTGAGGCATTCCTCTTGGGTGCAACAACTGAAATCTAAAAAATATTCCAAATAATGACATATGCTACAATTTCACACCTCTATTTTTGTGCTAACTACATCTTTTTTCTTCTCTATGTTCCTCATGTAGAGGTAATTTTATTAGAATCGAATAGGACCTTAACTTTGGATAATCATCTCAATCGAGAATCAAACTTAATTCATGTTGTGAAAGTCTAACATTTCCGGCAGACTTAACTCATATTATTATTAACTCTATTTTCTCCTATAAAAAACAAAATAAAATCAAACAACGAAGATCATGAAGAGGCAAAAGCACATAAATGAGTAAATGTAAAAAAAAAAAAAAAAAAAAAAAAAAAAAAAATAAAAAAAAAAAAAAAAAAAAACTACAAATACTCACCATATCATTAAATACGGGTTATTTTTTGAAAAATATTTGGTGGACACTCATATAGACATGCATACATTTTGAAAGAAAGTGATAAAAAATGATGTGATAGATGTAATGAAAAAAAAGAGATAGAGGTAACTTGAGATGATGAATGAGTGTTAAAAGTTATTGATATATAATTATTGTTTTTATTTTCATCTTATACTCCCATGTTTTCACAATTCACACATCTTTGCAATCCTTTTTAACCACTTCTTTGTGGTATATATTATTTTGGTTATACAAAGTTTAGGAAAGTTGGATCTCAAAGGCGTCAAGAGCGCTCACAAAAGTATTTTTTGATTAATCAACGAGATTCTTATATTGATAAAGAGAGTTGAACCCATACATTTACAAAGTATGCGACAATCTTTTGTCAATTGGACCAATCTCTGGTTTCTTTATGTTAATTAATATTTTAAAGGCAAAAATATTCAAAAGGGTCTCTTAAGTTTTTTATTTAAAGTTTTGAAATTGATTGTTTAAGTGTTTAAATATTAATATTGTTAAACTTTTATATTAAGCTAGTCTCTTAAGGGGATTTATATAGCAATTACCAAATGTCACTTTATAGATTGGAGGCCCAATACAACAAAGATTAGCCCAAATATATTAATCTGTTCGTGTTCCTTATTCTCCCTCCCTTCTGCATCGCCGTTCAATAAGTTTTTGAAGAATTTCTAATCTTTCGGTTACTACTATTGCCAGGTAACTTATTCTTTCTAGCCATTTGCTTAAGATTTTAAAGGTTTGTTTTGCTAATTATATCTATATTGCATTAGTTGTCCAATTTTATTCTATTTGATATTTTGATTTGTTGAGAAATCCTACTGTATTAGAATTTAGAATTAGGTTCTTAATTATTCAATCCTTCCAGTTCCAGCTGTTAATGTTATGCTTAAACCTGAATTTCTTTTTTGATTATCTCTTGTATATTGAGTCCTTGAAACTAGGTTCATAAGTTCAATTTTTGATCTACTTGAAAACTGGTTTGATTTAATGACCCGTGATGGAGCCTGTTTATCTACTCGAATATAATTGAAATATGTTACTTTATCATTTGTCGGTGAAGATTCTCGCTTTAACTATGCAACAGTTTGAATAACACAGACATGCCTGAGACTGGTGGAAATTCAACATTCAGCAAGTCAACAGGATTGCCTCGAAAGCGCTTCTATCGAGCACGAGCACACAGCAACCCGCTCAGTGACTCTCATTTCCCTGTGCCATTATCACCCACTCATGTTGACTATTCCCTCCATTATCCTCACTTCTTTCCCTCGTCTGACAAAGCTGATAGTTGCAAAAAGATTAAGTTTGCCGATATTGGCTGTGGTTTTGGAGGGCTGCTCATCAGTCTTTCCACTCTGTTCCCAGAAACATTGATGATCGGAATGGAACTTAGAGATAAAGTGTCCGAGTATGTTAAGGAACGGATTTTATCTTTAAGGGTAGCAAATCCAGGTCAATATGAAAATGTTTCTGTGGTGCGGACCAACTCCATGAAGTACATTCCCAATCACTTTGAGAAAGCACAACTCTCAAAGATGTTTTTCCTGTTTCCTGATCCTCATTTTAAAGAGAAGAACCATCGCCGTCGGGTTATCAGCCCATTCTTACTAGATGAGTATGCTTTTGTTCTTGAGGTTGGTGGAATTATATACACAATAACAGATGTGGAAGAACTTGGGGACTGGATGAAATCTTGTTTGGAGAATCACCCATTGTTTGAACCTTTGACTGAGAAAGAACTTGAAGCAGATCCGGCTGTTAAGCTTTTAAGCTCTGCTACCGAAGAAGGCCAAAAGGTTGCTAGAAATGAGGGACAAACCTTCCAGGCTGTATACAGACGCATTGCAGCATCTGATCAAATATCCTAGATTTTAGTTGCTTAATCTAATGTGTTGGGACTGCAAAAATTTGTTGCTAATGAAGAATTATATGGTCTTGGCATTTTTTATTTTCTATATATGTACTTATTTTCATGTTGAATAGAACCTATTCGATATTGAAAACAAAATTATCATGCAGAGTGTTGTTCAGGATTCAGCCTATTTGATTTGTTGCCAGTGACAATTTTGGTTCATTGATATTTGCCATCAATATGATTATTCACTTTTGCAATGTTAACGCCTTATGAATTTCCAATGGTTAAGGCAATTAGAATGGAAAGAAGCCTCATAGAAGCTAAAAGGAATATTTATTCTTTCATTCGTTTGATTGCCTTCTGTTTATCAGTGTACTATTTCCTACAGCATTTTAATATTTCTTCCACCTGCCTGTGTCTTCTGTTGAATCTAAGCTGTGTATTAGGACTATTAGGTATCTGATAAATGTTATCGGTAATCAGCTCATTGCTATGCTAGGTTAATTGTTTTTGAAAGCAACAACCAAAGACATTTAGCTAGCAATTTTCATTCAGAGAATATTAGGCACCAAAACTCAATCCTCTTACAGTTTATCTGGTTCCATTCTGCAAAGTGGAGTGGTCAACGTTATTAGCCAATAAATGGGTATATCAATACATCATTGGAATATTACTTTGCGGAGAAGTTGTAGTACATATTTAGTATCACAGTGAGTTTATCAAAATAATAGTGAAGGTTTAGCTTTTGCAAAATCACTGTGATTTCGGTGAATCCACCATGATATCAACCACATTTAGTTTTATTGAAGTGAATATCAATCACAGTATTGATATTTTCCATCGGGTGATTGCATGTTTATGTGGTTATCCTGGCTCTTCATGTGATTGGTTTTGTAATTCTATTCGTAAGGGTATGTCATGACTATGTGTCATATGTTGTAGTGTAAAATTATGCATTGAACCATTAAGTGTCAAACGTTGTTTGATTGCTTTGGTTCTTTATGTGTATTTGTTGTAATATATTTGTGCTATATTATTTTAGTTGCAAAACCCTCTTTGTTGCGACACCCTTTTTACCTTGATGCATGTCATATGCATTAATCAAATCCCATCTTAATTCATCTTTGATATATATTTAATATTAATTTGAGGTTTTTTTAATTTTCGAGTACTATTAAGTCATCTAAATAATTAGTTAGTCGTATGTTTTGGAAAACACACATGAAATAAAAGGCAGATTAATTTTGTTTTTAATGATTTTTTCCTCAATATTCAACTGTAATGATCAGTAAAATTATCAAAAGTTTAGATGGTGGAACACATTTAAAGTATTTTTACTCATTGATCAACATTCATGAACAGTAACGGTAACAATAACGGTAAATGTAACTGACACTTTACAAAATTCATTCTATAAATACTTCACCTTTATTCATTGTTTTCATATCATTCTCAAAATACTTATCAATGCTTTTAAAATGGCTAACCATTTCCTTATATGCATCACTCTTCTCGTCATTGTTTTGTTCCTTATTAGTATTATCAATATTGAAGAATTAGGAATAGATTACATAGGAATAATTATATTTAGCGTTTTCCCATTATTAGGCTTAGCTTGGATTATTACTAATAGTTCTGATAGAGACATAGATTAAATCATTGTCATAGTTTTTGTAATTGTTGCTATTGAATAAGGTATTCGTGACAAAGTTTTGTGTCGAACTGGGATGCTAACACTAGAGTGCCATCTCAGACCAGCTATCAAAGTATCCAACGAATTTGGTTATACATTCAAAAATATTAGTGCTACTCTTGGTAGTTTTTTCACTTTTAACCTTCCTCACGAGCACTTCATAATTTTTCTATCCAAAAATAAAATGAAAAATTGATTAAGAATAAAACTATGCGAAGTTGAATGGAGTCCTCACAGAACATCCAATGCAAAAACAGTAGGTAGAAAAAACAGAGAATGAGCAAAGCGACTTATATATCAAATAAACGGGGGAAAAAGAATGAGTAACTACAATGAATAACAAATACTGCAGTAGATACATATAGAGCAAAGCTGTGGCCTGTGCAACATAATAATCAATAAAATGGGAGTCATTCAACTACTAAAGGCATTTAGTTTAGGTTGGAATCCTAAAGAAGGGATGGTCAAGGGGTTGGCGAGCGCTAGTGCATTCAGCAGGACAATATGTTAATAAGCCATGTAACAAGTCAGGAGCACTTTTGAGGACTCTGCATGACATGATATAATATCCTGCATAAAGAATAATAATTTGGTCATTACAAGTTAAGACACACACACACACATTAATATATTTATTTATTCAGATGATGCCCAGCAAGCACTGATAGGGAGAACAACTAAACCAACCTTAAAATAACCAAGCTCTTCACTGCATTTACGCTCTCTCTTGAGACAGCTACTTCAGGCCATCTTAGTTGTGATCCCAATTCCCAGATTGAAATATTTTTCTGCACCTCTGCTACATGTTGTCCACCAGATACATTTAAAATATGTTACTGCATAAATTTAGCAATACTCAATTGAAATGAATCAGCTAGTCAATGACTCATATTCAGTTACTTAAGAATAAGATCATCTCAGAGGCTCTATAATGCCTTGTAGAAACGACGAGAACTATATGGTTCTGGTTATCAAATGCAGTGCAAAATCAACCAGCTCAATAGCACTAGACTTGTGAAAGCACCTGAGTTGCGTAAAAAAATGTTAAATACCTTGCAGATTGAAGGCTTTACATATTCAGAAGAAACAAGCAATATAATCGGCTCCAGGTCAGTGTGGATTAGGCGTAGTTCGTGCATATCTGAAGATGATAAAACACAAGAATCAAGTTAAAACAATCAGACACAACAAAGATACACTGCCTTCGGGGACAAAGTAAGGAAGCTAAGGGAAAGGATTTGATTGGTTTGAACCAAGAGATAAAAGAATAAAAATATGAGGAATAATCCAGAGACATTCAACACTCTACGGATAACAAAAGCTGTCGTCCAAATTCAAAAACAAGATCCAAGGGAATGGGCAGTATTTATTTCTCTTTGGAAAATCAAATAAGCTTGGTCCATGCTTTCCAAATATATAATAGCACCATTGTAAAGCGTTGAAAGGAACATTTCTGCTTAGTTCCCAGATCTATGAATAAACCCCGCATGGACATATATACACATACAAATCTATTATAGCTAAACATAGCAAGTCGATTTACTTGCAACATACGTGGGGATTAATCACCATTCTTCTCTGAATTAAAAGAGCAAGCAGAACAAATCAACATAAAGACAGGTACATAGCAGTGTAGAAAAAGAAAAAAGAAAAAAAAACTAACCATTTTTTTTAATTCCAATCATCATATTTGTTTTCACAATAATGCAACTCGGTACCAAACTTTATCAAAACAAACTTCTTGACTATGGTAAATCAAAAAAATATTTTAATGAAAGAATACCTACATTGCATATGTGATTCTCGTAATCAACTCTATTTCGGATCTGCACACAGCTACATATAATAATTAAGATGGAGTAAATACTAGTTATTCCTTAATAAAAAAACCTATAACCAAATTCTAGCAGGATTTCCCTATAAGTATGTACCGTGATTTTCTCACATCATTCTATGCTAGAGGTTGAAGCATGTCAACCTCCAGCATTGCCGCATCAGATATTCCTTCAAGCTTCTAGTTACTGTCATATTCTTTGGTTTGGCGGTCCCAACATTTCCAAACCCGACCAAAGGTGCCTGTAGCACTACCAAAGGCTGAAGTACACAAGAACAGTAACAGTTTACAGTGAACTTTTATCAGCATCTTCTTCTACAAGTTCCATCAAGTCATTAGTTCTAGTTTGATTTAAAGCCAGCCCTTCTAGGATCCAAAAGACCTCTTGTGAAAATGGCTTTGAGTCATCAGAAGATACAAATTCTTGAACCACATTGTTAACCTCAATTGAACTACTCCCCGGGGTTTTCTTTATCCTCTTGTTTCTTATGAGTTTCCTAATATTTGATACATTTTCCCACTTGCCATGTTCTGCATATATGTTTGCAAGCAAAACATAGTTTCCAGATTCCTCTGGCTCAAGCTCCATGAGTTGTTTCATTGCAATGACAGCAATCTTAAGATTGCGATGAATCCTACACGAGCTTAACAAAGAGTTCCATATCCTTGAATCCGGCTTTATTGGCATCTTTGATATTGTGTGAAGAGCCTGACCAAGGCGTCCCGAACGTCCAAGAAGATCAATAAGGCAACCATAATGCTCGATTTCTGGTTCCATATGATAACCCGCACTCATAACATCAAAATATTTCAACCCTTCATCCCACAAGCCAGTATGAGAGCAAGCCAGCAAAACACCAAGAAAGGTTATCTCATTAGGAGCGACTCGCACCTTACGCATTTCTTCAAAGAGTTGAATTGCCTCATAACCTTTCCCATGATTAGCCAGCCCTCCAATCATGGTACTCCAAGAAATCACATCCTTCTCAACCAACTGATCAAACAAGTTCCAAGCTTCATCAATGCAACCACACTTGGCATACATTTCAATCAACGCATTGCAGATACCAGTCTTCCGCAAAAACCCATTTTTGTCGGCATACATATGAATCCATTTCCCAACCTCAAGAGCTCCAAGTTGTGCACACGCCGGCAAAACAGCTATAATACTAATCTCATCAGGTTCAATACCCACCATTTGCATCTCCCGAAAAACATCCAACGCATCACCATAGCACCCAATTCTCCCATACCCAGTTATCATAGTTGTCCAAGACACGATTGTCCTAACAGGCATTTCATCAAACAGTTCCCTTGCACTATTCATCTGCCCCAATTTCACATACCCAAATATCAAACTATTCCAAGAAATCACATCTCTATGACCCATTTCCTCAAACACCATGCACGCATTGGTTAAATCACCAAATTTCGTATACATATCAATCAAAGCATTCTCTGTTATACAATGCGAATCAGCCCCAAATTTGTAAACTAGCCCATGAACCTGCATCCCAAGCCGGTGACACAGAATTCCCGCGCATGATTTGATCACAAAAGGGAACGTGAATTTATCTGGAAAAACAGAATTTGTTGAATGTGTGAGCATTTGAATGAAGACAGTGATTGCTGAAAAATGGTGGCGATTGTGAGCGTAGGTTCTGATGATAGCGTTGTAGGTGAAGATATTTGGGTGAAGGAGTTGCTTGAAGAGCAAGGTAGCGTAACTGACGTGACCCATGTTGTCGCATGAATCCAACATTTTTGTAACTAAAAAGTTGCTTTGTGAAAGTGAAAGCTTTACGACGTGAGCATGAATCTTCTTCAGTTGTGTTATCTTGAAGCAATTTTTCAATGAGGTGATGTAACGGTTTTCGAGTTCTCTTATGAAAATGGTTCCCATTGATGATTAATTATGAATGATATTGGAGAAAATATGAGAAGAGATAAACATAAACATAAGGAAATCAACATGTTTTAGTTTAGAGAAAATCCAAGGGTTTTTTAAATGTCTGTTATTTAATGATTGTAGAACTACAATACATGGATGATTGCATAGTGTTGTTATTTTTTCTTCCGTTTTTTTTTTTGGAGGGAAATAGTGTTCTTATTCTATGAGCAATTCTTACGTAGGCACAAACCCCCCAAAAAATTATTTTGGGTTTGTGTCCAATTTAGAATTTCTCCTTATTCTAGTAGCATAAATGTGATTTGAATGACATTTTTTTAGGGAATGCTTTCATTTATTCTAGTTAAGGCTTAGCACACTAAAATGACCATTGGTCCATTGTAAAAAAAAAAAAACAATTTTATATGAAACTTTGATCAATAATAGAATTAGAAAGTGTAATCCCTTCCGGTGACATTGACTTGTCTAATACTACTATACTTGCATAATCTTAAACATGGCATAAAGTTCAACATCTTTGTTTTGGAATGCCAAATGTTTGTATGTTAATCTTTGAATGTTAATCCAAAATCTGTCTAGTCTTCTTTGACGACCAACCAACTTTGTATCCCCTCCCAAATCAAGATCAACCTCTACTGTGATGAGGTAGCAAATAAGTCCAGTTTAAAGACATTATCCAATCATATAAATGTTTCTGTCAGATAAAAATATAGTCGTCATAGATGAAATCAAATAGAATTAGCGTGCTAAAAACATACAGCCAGTGGATAGTTTTTACCGTAATAATTTTTTCTGTTAAAAGTCTTATTCTTAATAGGCTTCGTACTCTTTTTTTTTTAATGAGAAAAAGTCTTGGTAAGAACCACCGATGTATTTTTTTCCAAAAAAGAAAACAACGTAAACAAAACATCAATCCCAACTAGGCATAAACAAGAATTAATAAATGTTGCAAAGAATCGATTGCAAATGAACCTTCAAATAATGATGTCCCAGTAGGCCTTGCTTACCAGAGTGCCATCTGAATAAAAAAATTCAACGTTTGGATACATTCTAATTTTTTGGCATTGTGTTCTAGATACTTATTTTACTTTTCACCTTCTCGAGTACACATAATTCCTCTATCCAATAACTATGTTCAGTAGAGTGGAGTTCTCATACCACCCATCCATTGCAAATACAGTTGGTTGAATAAAACGATCATGATAAATAAATATTTTCTACGCGACTAAACCACTGCAATAAATGATAAATCCATTTAAAGCAAAATTGTAGTCTGTGCAACTGACAATCATTCAAATAACATAAGGCATTTGGCTTCTTAAGTTGGAATCCTAAAGAAGGGATGATCAAGAGCTTGGTGAGCAGTAATGCGTTTGGATGGTTCATATGTTAGTAAGCCATACAACAAATCAGTTAATGAGGACCTTGACGACTCAACATGACGTGATATAATATCCTGCATAAAGAATAATAATCGGTCATTACATGTTAAAATTCACACAAACTACTATATTTATTAAGATCAAGCCCAAAAACTACTGATATAGATGAAGAAACAAAACAAACCTTAAGATCACCAAGCTTCTTCACTGCATTTATGCTCTCCCTTGAAACAGCTCCTTCGGGCCATCTTAATCGCGATCCACGTTTGAAATATTTTTCCATACCCCTGCGAGATATTGTGAAGCAAATATATTTAAAATATGTTACTACACAAATTTACTGCACTCAATTATAATATTTAATCACCTGGTCAATGATTCATAACTTACAACAAGACACTAAATATATCTTAAAAACAGTTAACTTAATGGAAAGAGGAATTAGAGACCATGCTGAAAATCGATTACATACTTAGACCTTTGAACCATATGCTCTGGTAGAGGTCCCAAAACTCTCTCCATCATTGCCAGGTGCTCCAAATTTTCGTGAGTCTGAAACAATGCTCCTCCCTGTCAAAAGTTCCACAGTTAGAATGCTAAAACCAGCTGTTCCAGATTCAAAACATGCCTACATCTTGATAGATGGAAAACAAACCGTGCATAACTCAATGAGAATGCATCCAACACTCCACAAATCACATGGAGATGACCACCCTAGACCTGGAATGTCATTTTAGATGCACGTGAGAATACATTAACAGCTATAAATTATATTGATAAACCCAACAGTTTTACTAATTTCACATAGTCATCAACAAGAAATAGATTTGGCATTTCTGTATTATTTTTATAACATCAACATGAGAGAACAAAACAGCCACGGAAGTGTATAAAAAAAATAAAAATAATTGGGTATTCATCATGAGAGCACAATCAAAATTGGAAATCGTAAAAATGTCAGTCATTACAGTACAAAGGCTCAGAACAACGAATATAGTGAAGATCAAAGATCTAGGATAATGTAAGATAAGCTGGGAAATGGTCGCTGGGATATTTAACCAGGGATGTGATGCAGCTACTGGAAATGTTTTTAACAGTTCAAAGTATTTCTCGTTGTCATTTACTATTTTCAACGTCAAGAACGACATTTACTCTAGACAAAGAAACAGACAAACAAGTAAAGCAACCACATTGTGACCAACCAAAAACATATTTCCTTACCTAAGATAACCTCAGGGGCTCTATAATGCCTTGTAGAAACAATGGAGCTATGGCTCTGATTTGCAAATGCAGTACTACCAAAATCAATCAGCTTAATCGCACTAGACTTAGGCAAGCACCTAAATTGTGTTTCATCTGACATAACCCTCTGTACCAATCAAGTAATTTACATTAAATATATTATTATAACGAATCAACAAATGTAGTTATTTTTTATCTGAAAATGCCAAGTACCTTACAACTAGGAAGCTTTACATAGTCAGAAGAAACAAGAAGTATATTTTCTGGCTTCAGGTCGGTGTGGATTAGGCGTAGTTCATGCATATCTGAATATGACAACGCATAAGAGACATATTAAAGTAAGCACACACAACAAAGATACACTGCATCCTGGGACAAACTAAGCAAGCTAAGGAAAAAGATGATGTTGATTTATAACCAAGAGATATAATAATAAAACATGATGAATAAACGCTTGAGGTCAAGAATAATCCACAGACATGCTACAGATTCCAAAAGCTGTCGTCCAAATTCACGAACAAGATCCACAGGGAATGGGCAGTATTTATTTCTCTTTAGAAAATCAAATAAACTTGGTCCAAGCTTCTCAAAGACCTGATAACACCATTAAAATGCATTGAAAGGAATGTTTCCACTCAGTTTCCAGATCTACGAATAAATCCCACATGGACATGTGTGTACATAATAATCTATTATAGCTGAACTTATCGAGTCAACAAAATTGCAACATAAATTGGGATAAATCACCTATACTTCCTGACCTAAAAAAACAGGCAGCACAAAAGAACAAGAAGACTATGTGCTGGTGGAGAACAGAACTAATTTATTCAAAAATAATCCCAATCATGAATCATGACACCCATTTTCAAAATAATACAAAACTATCCCCTACCCCACCACCCGGTATTATATGGGTCTTCAACTCAGGTCAGGAACAAATTTTATCAAAACAAACTAACTGGATATGGTAAATGAGGAAAACATATTGATGAAAAAAATATAATAA
>Ga0209282_1001100_pt1 | contig 14371 bp, 20 predicted proteins | sample Mtrugardesep15_FD_187529 | JGI IMG/M metagenome (GOLD analysis project Ga0209282, IMG submission 187529) | Root nodule microbial communities of legume samples collected from California, USA - M. trunc garden sep15 (SPAdes) (version 2) | ecosystem: Host-associated > Plants > Roots > Nodule...
CCTCATCTTCTATAAAAGACACACGCACGCACAAAGCAGCATATGTTTTGCTTGCTCCTAGTCATTCGTCCACTGGGCTATATTAGTTTAGCATTGTTGTTTCAGCAAAGGCATTGAATTTTTCTTTCGTAATAGCAATGATTTCCCCTTTAGTTATTTTTTTGGTTTGTATTTCAAACAAGTTACTCGATCTTTTGAGTTCTGGCAAACACTTCTACATTGACTAATTGTTATTTTAAATATGACATTTGCTTCTAATCCCGCTACTTAAACCAGAAGAAAGGTTCTTCTAATGAAAACATTATTTTTACTCCTCTCCTAGTGGCTGCATCGGAGGAGAAAACAAATCCTCGTGTCCATAACTGTAAATAACAAATTCAAACTATGGTCTGACACACACAATACCCCTTCATAGGAAAAAAGAATACAGCAAATCATCAAAAGGAATAGGTTTACATGCATTGAGTATCATAGAGAAAGTAATATTTAAGCAAAATTGATGAAAAATAATATATAACATACTCTGTCCAGCATGAGATTCCCCACCAGGTGTACAACCAAAACCACCATCCATATTCTGGCAACTTATAATGTATTTGACAGCCTTGTCTACGTTTATTCTATCCAAGCGACGTAATATCGATAGACAGCAAATAGCAATGTATGAGAACCTAAGACAAACAAGTCATTGGATTTTAGTTATAAAGTGCAGTAAGGTCATAGGCAATCAACAATCAAAATGGGAGTTAAGATAAATAGCATACCGGGTATCAACTTCACCCCATATATCCCCCGAAAAAGACCCATCTTCGTTTTGCAGGCCGACAATATCTAACATAAATATTAAGAAACACAAGATCCAGTATATCTATTAATCGACAAAAACCTCGCGAACACATTTCACATAACCTTCAAAGGATACAATTTGTGACCTTATCTACATCAATAACATCCAACTTATTAAAGAGACCAAGCACCTGTACGGCGCTGAGAGTATACAAGAGATGTGGGTCATGTCCAACATTTCCACCAAAACCCCCTTCATCGTGGTGACAACTGATGATCCATGAAACAACCTCATGAACGTCTACAGTGTCGAGCTTTCCGAGAAGATGAAGGGTAGTCAATCCCCAATATGCTCCATTCATCCTGAGATGCTCCATTACAACAGATTCAAAACTGTCTTTCTTCTGGAAAAAAAAAAAGGAGTGTTAAAAATGATGAAACTGAAGATAGTTATCTTGTTTTGGAAAGAATTAAGGAATGAGAAGCAGACCGACCTTTTGAACAGAGAGTATATACTGAACGTGTTTCTCAGCAACCAAGTCTCCCATCTTCTCCGGAGCAAACTAGCATAAACGAAATGATTAAAGCAATTGAAGTGATTTCCTTCCCCAAATCAATAATCAATGATGATGAGTTACAAGGCTAGCAAGGGTTAAACCTATATCGAAAACAGACAAGTTTATAATGTGAAAATAGGGTTATGGAAAACAATGCTTCAACTGTTAAAACTTAACAAAACTCTAACGGGCCAAAAATAACAAACGGAAACAAAAACAAAAAATTACTAAAATTTGGCTAAAATAAAAATACTATCAAATTACTAAGGAAATTCCCCTACATCAATTCTAACCTGTGAATTAGAGACGAAAAAACGCTACTGCATACAATGGATCAAGCTCTTCCAAGATAAAGTATAAACGAGGATGGGTCTCTTTCTTTATAGAAGATAGAGTCATAGAGAGACGGTGTCTGGTGCTTTGGTCGTGAGAAAGTAGATGAAAAATATGTAACAACGCAGTCTCGATGTCTTTTATTTCTCTTTTGAGCCAAACAAGAGAGATTCTGCTCTTTCCCCTTTTTCAATCTTTCTTACTTCACCTCTACCAAACATAGTCTCATGTCTTCATTGATAAGCATTTGATCACTCCAACCTAACATCAGATGTAAATTTTTTAAATGGGACATGTTTATCATATCAATAACTTTGTTATATCATTATATTTTAATATTAACAAAGGTATAATCCACTTAAAATTGAAATGTTTGAGTGAGACCTTTGTCCCATCAAGTACTCATAATATTTTTCCCCGAAGATACCACATAGGTATTAACTATCAAGTCTTTAACGGTGAGATCCCTCCATTGGGGATGGTCTAACAAACATGCTCTTTGGAAATAAAATCTACATGAAGCGGTAGAACATGCATTAATTTCGCTCGATATAATAGAGTGTTCAAAAGAGAGTGTTGCTGACACTCCTCGCCAAACATTGTCTTAGTTTATTGTATTCTCTTCTCTTTCTCTCTTTTTAATGTCTCTTCACAACCAAACAAAATGGTAGTGTTGAGATGCTTTTTGCCTTTAGAAGTAAAATTAAGACGGGACGATTCACATTTTAAGTCATTATTCAACGTTATAAATAAATAATAACGATAAATATAATACTGATGAATGAAGAGCAATAAATCGAAGGATAAATTGTTAAAGAGAGTTCGATTCATTGGTAAAACAATTTTAACCAAATTCAACTTATCTCCTGACGAATCTTTGGGTTGCCGAAGTCTTTTCACCCAACAATAGAAGCGTTAACACGAAAAATCAATAAGAACAAAGAATAATTTTAGGTCCAAAATAATTTATAAGAAGTAAGATAGCCTTGTTTTATTATGTTTGGGCCATTAATTTGAAATGGTATAATGTGATTTTGATAACATTAGCTCATACCGAAAGCAATAGTATCAGACTTGAAGAAATATCTTTTGTAATTTTGTTTCAATTTGTTTTGGAGTTGGAATTTAGTTAATAAACACTTTCTTTATTGAAGAAAAAACAAATACGAAACTAACTCAGACAAAACCCACAAGTTGTTAAATGAAAAATAAATAATTGTAGATTTTTTATTTGATGCTTTCTTATCTCTTTTTGTGAAAACTGCTTGGATCGAATCAAATTGAAATTCGTATGCATACAGAGAATTACACGAGTGTTAGTTTTTTTTGTTTTTTGTTTTAAGGAGAGTGTTAGGTTGTGTTTTAAAAATTGACTTGGCAAGAGCGCCGAGTCATTGAATCATTAGTTGAATAGTCATTGGACTGGTGGTCAAACTATATGATATAACTTAATCTTACTTTATGCATTAGGAAAATGTTGGTCTTAAGCTTTGAAGCACTTTTCCCTTACATGACTTGAGCTTGAGAGGCTATGAACTTTCATGACAATCCGACCCATTCCACTAAGCATTTCACTTTTGGATACCTGTTCAACTCATTTGTTGTTGAGACACGCTCTCGAGTATATACAAGGGTCTCTTTTATTGCAAGACCTAAGCAACTCATTCCATCAAAAATACCTGAAGAAGGCTATGTCAGAGTTATATCAAGAACAAAGAGATTGTTAGTAGTTACGTTTCCTTGAAAGTATGGTGAAAATAAAGAGTTGCACTTACACATTGCAGATCAAATATATGAAATGAAAATAGAGAAAATTAGCCACAAAAGGGATGCGCACAAATTAGAAATTACATTCCACGACGAATATGAAGTTAATAACACAACAAGAAAGAGATAGTTGCAAGAACTAAACCAGTTCATAGGAGAATGTGAGACGATCACTAAAACGTGATTCATATCAAGGAGAAAAACACGTATTTAATGGTTTGTCTTTGAGGAACAATTTTTTTGGCACTTTTTAGTTGTAGACAAAACAAAACACTCACAAAAACCTCGAGACTTTCTCACCCTTTCACGACTTTTTATTATGTTTTCATTTTTTTTTCCAACCACATTTAAACCTTCGTTGCCTTTCATTGTCATATTTATTTTTATTCTCTCTCTTTTTAGTTTCTTGGTCTCCTCATCACTATTCATCACCTCTGATTTTCGTTAATAAGTTATTCTCTATTGGATTTTATTTGCGTTGTATAAACATTAGTTCTTAACTTTCACTTCAAACATTTATTCTTATTTTGTGTATACAATAAGAAGCAGCATTCACATCATGGACCGACATATCCTCGATACACTTACTCGACCCTTGTCATATAATGTCCATATGCCTATGTGCAAGACACACGACCCTACAACCGAGGTAAACTAAGTCATACAAGGCTACAAATAGTATGCACATGCATTCCATACTCGGAGAAAAATAACAAAATACAATATACATGAGGAGGGAACGTATCAACAACCTTTTGACTTGAATGGACACGGTAGGCCCATGATGGAGAAGCTTGTCGGTACACCACTTATATGATCGAGATAGATAATAGACAAAACCATAATTCATTAAATCTTTACCCAAAAATACTAAACCCTATTACGACGCATCGTTAACAAGATATACCATATTGTTTTCGACAGTATTCCATGCATGCCATGTTGTTGTATAAAAATGATGTAAATGTTTTTGTTTTAAATCATGGAAGGAGAAAAATCCGTTAATCAAAACAACATTGACGATTGTTTTATAATCATCGTCGCATGTATTCGATCTTAATACTCGAGGTTACATATTAAACTACCGGCACTTATCACTTAGTTAACATCTAACTAAATTTTGTTATTGTTTTTCAAACGCAAGAGTCACTTTGATTTTGTTATTGTTTTTTATACGCAAGAGTCACTTTGTTATTGGAAAAAGTTATAACGTGTATCAATTTTATTTCTCTTTACGCGAATCTTAAAATTTATTTATCATCTTCTTTATTTAATCCGGTAGCTTTATTTTCTTTTCCTACAAATCCATTGATCCTTTGAAATTTTAAAATTTATAAAAAATATATGTATTAAAAATCTAAATTTAAATCTGAAAATTTAACTGTAAAAAATCTTTAAAATCTTCAAAATTATTTTCTGAAACCCCAATCCAATGGACTCATTGACACGCTTGCAAGGCACGTGGGATTAAAGTTAGATATATATATATGTTGGTCAAGTTTTTTCTGAATCTAAAAACCTAATCCATCCAATACAGGCGTGCCATAACTAACCGTTCGCTGTTTGTTCTATCGTATCGTATTAATTCAACCAATTAACCGCAAAATCCTAAACAAACCCTAACCCTAATTTTCTATCCAATCAATCATGCCCACAGATTCTCGACGCAAGCATCGCCGATCACCTTCTCCCGATGACCAAGACAAATCCTCCAAACGTCACAAACACCGCCACCGTCACCGCCACCACAGCAGCAAAAAACGCGACGAAGAAGAGATTCAATTCGATGCTGAAACCGTTGATTCGGTGAAAATAAATTATCTTCCTGTTGACGACGTTGAGGAGGGAGAGATTCTCGATGACGAGCCTATCGAGGTCAAAGATGATTCAGATCTTCGATCTAATGACAAAAATCCGGTATGATACGATCCAATTGAATTGGTTTATGTATTTATTATTATTATTTTTTGTTTAATTTCAATTTTCTGTAATGCTACATGTGATTTCTGTTTGGTTGCTGAGAAAGAACAAAGAGGACGTGAAATAGAATTCAATAGTCGCTAAACTATCACTCAATCTTCCATTTAATCCCTAGACTATGTAAATATAATAAATTCTCCATAAAGCATACAAAACTCGTCAATTTTGTCTTAAGTTTCTAAAAATTCGTCAATTTTGTATCTGAAGTGTATAAAAATTGGTCAATTTTCTTCTTCAATTTTATGGTGATTTAGTCCCTGGCATTACATCTTAATAGCACATACTAAATTGGCGGGTTTTGTATATTGTAGGGACTATTTATTATATTTACAATTTTCAGGGATTAAATTGAAGTTTGAGTAATTGTTTATGGACTAAATTGATGTTTTATTCAAAATAGAGCTCATCAAATTCAAAGAAGTTTTTGCTCCTCTACTCGTTTTTTTTTTTTTTTTTTTTAAATTTTTTTTTTTTTTTGGTTGTAAATTTTTTATTTATGTCACAAAATTAAGTGTTTCAGTCTATCTCACCTCGTCTCAGTGACCAAACAGAACACAGTGATTCCTTTTTTCTGGATTGTATAATGATTTTTTTATTCGTGAGAGCTTGTTGTTAGAGTACCCTGTCAGTGTTTCATAGATATGTAAGAACCTGGTTGCACTACACAAACATGACATGAAAGAAATCTCTCTAGGCGTTTCAGTGAAGACTGGGGGCTTACAGTTAATTTGTAAGAGCTGGTTTTGTGTTTTGTAAATTTATTTTTGCATATATTATGGATTGATTTAAATGCATTGTTTATTTTATTCAGCTCTAACTTGAGTATTGTTATCTTTAACATCTGCACTTAATTAATTCTGTATGGTGGGCAGGGACTTCCCGCTAAAACTTCCGAAACTGAACGTGAGGGCATTAGCGATGATAGATTTACTAGTCATACTTCTGATGAAGACGGGAAACGGCGTCAGAGCTCCCACATTGATACTCGAATTGATGCCGACGATGATTCTCCATACAACTCAAGAGCTGAAACTCAAACTAGGAGGGATGTTCGAGCTGGCACTGATGCTCTGGGCAACGGGCATTTGGGTGTTAAGTCTTCCAAAGGGGATAAATTGAAGAATGGGGAGTTTGGTCATTTTAGAGGAAGTGAGAAACTTAAAGGTGACTATGATGATGACGCATTGGAGACTAATAGAAGGGAAGTAAACCCCCACAGGAATTCTTCTGAAAGTGGAGAAGAAAACCACAGAATGTCAGCGAATTCTCCTTTGCATGATGGACACAGAAGTCGATCAAGATCAATTGGTCATACAAGGGACAGGTCTCGTTCTCGTAGTGTAGTAGAAGAGCATGTTCGTCCCAAGAACAGGCACTCTGTGGAACGAGGATCCCTTTATTATACCAGCAGACACAAGACTGGCTATGACCTTGATGAGGAAACAGCGAGGGCAGGAAGAAGGGAGCATCGTCATGGCAGTAAGGATCTGATGGAAGATGATAGACGAGAACACAGTTCTAGGTATCACAGTCGGGAGGCACGGGATAAGGACAGGAACAAGGACATGGATATGGATAGGAGTCGGGACCGAGATGTGGATAGAGACTTGCATAGGGAAAGGAAGCGAGAGGAAACAAGCAGGAACAAGGAGGTTGATTGGGTGCATAGAAGGGAAAAAGAACGTGGAAGGAGCCATGACAGGCATAGAAGGGACATGGTAAAAGATAGGAGCAGGGAAAGGGACGAGGGTAGGGATAGGAGAAGAGAAATGGAAAGAGATAGGAGCAGGGACACAGTTTATGAGAGGGATAGGAGAAGGGAAACTGAAAGAGATATGAGCAGGGACAGAACAAGGGGTGGTGAGAGAGATAGAGACTGGAAGAGTGAATGGGATTATAGGAACCGGGAAAGGGATATCAATAAGGAGAGACGAGATGACAGATATCGGCACAATGGTGAAGATGCTCCTAATGGTAAGGATAAGCATATGCGTCGTGAGGATGATAATGACAGCGGAGATAGATATAAAAAACATTCAAGACATGAAGAAAATGGATACCATGCAGATAGAAAGAGAAACTATACCATGGAAGAGGATGGAAGGAAACTAAAAGGGTAAATTTCATTTTCTCTAAAACTTTGTTCTGGATTATCATACTTTTGTTTTGATTCTGATGTATATTGATTGCAGCAGCGAGGTTGAACAAGATGATGTAGATGAGGATATATTGGAATTACCTGATCAGGAAGAGGAAGATCTGATCAGAATCAAAGAGGAGAGTAGAAGAAGAAGAGAAGCAATAATGGAGAAATACAAGAAGCAGAATCAGCAAATAGAACAAGCAGCTGAAAATGAAGGAAAAGGTATTTTCTTCTGCTTTTTTTATAGGTCTGAGTGAGGCAGATAGTATTAGTTACAAACTTACAGTACTTCTGATCATAATTTATATTTCATTAATTTATGCATTTATTATAAGTATTGTCTTGATTTTCACAACTTTGGTTTTTAGACTATGATTTCATATTTCAGACCATGTATCAGTTTACATGAAGGTGCATGTGGCTTATAATATTTTTGACCCCATAGGTTACCCGTAAAATATGATCTCTGCTATTAGAGCCATGCTATGCCTTCTGCTCTTCTTAATGGAGGTGGTCTTGCTTTTTCAAAAGACCGTCACATGCTAGACTGGGCTAGTTTAATCTTTTCTCTACTACTATTTAGGGTCTTGCTAACGAGTGCCCTAAGGGCACTCTTTAAGGATACTCAATTAAGAAACTATTCATTGGAAAGACTTAATATTTCAATTTCCGATGCATTGAATGCACAAGTTTCTATAAAACTTACTATTTAAAGTCATTAAAGAGTGCCCTTCGGGCACTCGTTAGCATTTCCCTACTATTTATAGTATGTTTGGTCTGTTCTTAAAGTAGGAAAGCTCAGTGTGTTTTTATATATTTGAAGTTAATTACAGCTGGACTAGAGAGGTTTGGCATTGTTATTTTAGTCTTCACTGTTATCTATTCTGTATAATTCTTGTAAATTACATTTTTAGAGTTACATGATATGTTCTCATGACACTAAATTTTGAAACTACATAGAAACATTGAGTATTGAATGAAATGTATATACATTAAGGTGTTTACGAGTCTTTGATTTTTTGCCCTTATTATCGTCATATTTGAGACTTTCTCTAATGTTGTAATACACTATTATTAGACAAGGACATGGAGATTCACCCCGACATTTCTAAAGCAATTGATGGCAAGAGTGATGATGTGAATGATGTGGAACCATCATTTTCTGTTGGGAAATCTCCACCTGAAAATGTGGATGTTGGCTCAGAGAAGGTACCTGGTGCCGGTGGCCTAGGCGAGGGTACTCCAAAGGTATGTCCTAAATTAATTTTATATTTTAAGATAATAATACTAAATCAGATGCAATTTTTCATACTTATATCTATTGGATTTTGAAGTTCATTCATAACTCTTGCAGAGTGAGAGGTCAGCTGACAAGTATTGTGATGATATATTTGGTGAGACACCAACTGGAGTTCGGAAAACGGTAAGGATTTGGTTTAATTTTTCAAATTTTGTAGCAAATCATGACATCGTTTCTGATTATAGATGGATTATCTTTCATGAATGATAATCTAGGAAGCCTGTCTTCTGTGTTTTTCCCCAATTTAGTTTTCTCTTCCACCTTCTCCATTAAATGCTCTGGTATATATTTTACAGCCTTTCGCCCCCAAGATAAGTAGCCTTTATTGTAGTAGGACGACTTTTCCTTGCAGGCTCTTATCACTTATTGCAGTTATTTTCGTTCATTATTAACGTTCATTTTTCTGCATTCTTTTATGCTTCACTAGAGTTGTTAAACCAATTGTATATTTTGTCCATTTGGTGCTATATTATCTTGTTGTATTAACATTTTCCATCTTCTATTCAGGGAAAAGGAGATGGGTTACTGATTGAGAGGGCCGGCCTGCATGACAATTGGGATGATGCAGAGGGCTATTACAGTAAGTAATTCAGTTGACTATAACTAGCTGTCTTGACCATTCTCTTTTGATTGTCGAGTTGTGACTCCAGAGCCTATTAGTTTTTTGTGCCACATGTTTGTAAGAAACTTAATTTTCTAGGTCACTTCAATTGTTTTTGTGCACACTGTTGGCATGGGTTTTCCATCAAAATAGTTATGGTGTAGTTTTGATGTTTTTGGAAGGAATAATTTCAAAACATAATTGCTGATATTTAAATACCCTTAACAAGCATTTTAAGTTGTTATCGTTGTAAAAAAAAAGAAGTTACCAAAATGATGCTGTTCGATACTTATAGACCCTAAGTTTAATGATCTGACAATTAGTTCGCTTACAAATCTTCAGTAGTAGCTTTTCCGACGCATTTCCTGTCGATCTGCTACCACAACCTGTCAATATGATGTGGGAAATCTTTGGGGAAATCATATTCCTGTTGAAACTGTTGGTCAGTTATTATGTCTAATATCCCTGGCTATATCTGTTTTCCCGTTTCATGGGTTTATATTCTTATATTTCAATGCAGGCTATCGGTTTGGTGAAATACTTGATGGCCGATATGAAGTTACCGCTGCACACGGGAAGGGTGTCTTTTCAACAGTTGTACGAGCTAGGAATTTAAAAGCTGGTAATGGTGAGCCAGATGAAGTAGCAATAAAAATTATTCGCAATAACGACACTATGTGAGTGATTTTTTCCCCGGGTATCCTTAATTAATCTTTTTCACTTTTGGATAGTGTGTCTCTTTACTCATTGTTACATCTCTGATGTGGAATAGGTTCAAGGCTGGTTTGGATGAATTGGTCATTTTGAAGAAATTAGTAGGTGCAGATCCGGATGATAAACGTCATTGTGTTCGTTTCCTTTCAAGCTTTAAGTACAGAAATCATCTCTGTTTAGTTTTTGAATCTCTAAATATGAATCTGCGTGAGGTTTTAAAGAAGTTTGGTCGCAATATTGGCCTTAAGCTAACTGCTGTGAGGACATATGCAAAACAGCTTTTTATTGCACTGAAGCATCTCCGTAACTGTGGTGTTCTGCACTGTGATATAAAGCCCGATAACATGTTGGTATGTCTAAAATGTTATTTTGTGTTAAGATTGTTTCTTTTGCTAGTTTTTTTCCTTTATTAAATGAAATAGCCATCATATAACTTTTATTTCAATTTCCTTTTTTGTAAGGTGAACGAGGCTAAAAACGTTTTGAAGCTTTGTGACTTCGGTAATGCCATGTTTGCTGGTAAAAATGAAGTGACTCCATATCTTGTGAGTCGCTTTTATCGTGCTCCTGAAATAAGTAAGTACTGTTCATTATACTTTTTATTGCATTACTCCCAACTACCTTTTCTTAGTTACTTACTGCTACTATCTGGGCTTTTGAATCTTTCTTTGCAGTTCTTGGCTTGCAGTATGATCATCCATTGGATATTTGGTCTGTAGGCTGTTGTTTGTATGAACTGTATACAGGGAAGGTTCTTTTTCCAGGTCTCACAAATAATGACATGTTGCGGCTTCACATGGAATTAAAGGGCCCTTTTCCAAAAAAGATGCTCCGTAAGGTAAAGATATACTGTTTAATTAATCTATTGTTCATGATTACAGTTTTAGTCTTATGGATGATTTTAATACTTGACACTTCACTAAAAAAATTACTAATATTTGATACTAGCTTGCTTTTGTCCTGTCATTTTTTGACTGCTGCTATTTAAATTTCTTAACTACTTTTATTTGATCTGCACCTTCAATTGAAATTTTGGTTTGAACAAATTTGTAGTGTTTGTATTTATATCATCTTGTTTGTTACTCCTGGCAGGGAGCATTTACTGGACAGCATTATGACCAAGACTTGAGTTTTCATGCCACTGAAGAGGATCCTGTAACAAAAAAGGTGAGCTAGACTTATGATTGTGTTTTTAAGTATTACATTGTGTTTCTAAGTATTACGTTGTCAAATGAATGTTTTTTTAGTCTGAATAATGTTTGTAATATTATTTCGTAGACCATAAAGCGGATGATTCTTAACATAAAGCCGAAAGATATTGGAACAATCGTCGCTGGCTCTTCTGGGGAAGACCCAAAAATGTTGGCCAATTTTAAAGATCTTCTAGATAAAATTTTCGTCTTGGATCCGGACAAGCGGTTGACAGTCTCACAAGCATTGAACCACTCTTTCATCACTGGCAAGTGACCAATGTTGCAAAACTTGACTCCTGAAATGATATTCACTGATATTTGTACATATTTATCCAATTGGTATTAAGGTTCTAATCAAATGGTACTATTTATCTTCTCTGTACGGCCCAAGGAGTGTCATCGCTGTTGTCAGCCTGTTGAAGTTAAAAAGTGTGATGTCCCTAAAGGCGTACACTTAACTGGCGGTTCTCAGTGGAATGTACTGTTTCTATTGTAAGACAACTTGCCGATGGCAGTTTTTCTTTCTGCAGATGTATTTGTATTTGAAACACTGCTCATGCAATTAAATCCATGGAAACTATACTATGAGTTCAGTTTTCTTTTTTGTTCAAGATAGACCTGTTTATTCTTTTATCTGCTCCTTTTTTTTTTCACACAACTTTTCTTAATAATCTTTGCATTGGTTATGCTCAGATTCTCCTTCATTGTCACTATTTATGCAATGCCTATTTCTTTACCATTTCATGTAACTTGAGTTCTGGAGAGTCTAATTGAATTTCTCATTCAGGAGACTTCACGGGTTTGAGGCTTCCCTCCCATGCTTAGATGCATAAAAGGAACCCAGGAGAAGGTATCTTGGTTTGTTTATTAGGAGATTAAATTCGCTGTTTTAGAATGAATTATAATTTCCATTAAAATTTGTTATCAATGCCTATAGAATAGCTACTGTATGTGTGATGGAAATATATTATGATGACTTGAATGCGCTCTCTTTTGAGTTGGGAGGAAAGTCAATAGTTGTTGGTGCTATATGAGAACATGTGAGCTCATCATTTGTTTGTGTTTTAGCTAGGTTCATAAGTTAGGAGTAGTGGTTAGTGTTGAACCTGCATTTTCATCCAGGTGCAGGTTCCAGTACTACGCAAATGCCTAATTGCCACTGTTTTGATGAAAAGTCAGTATTAGTGAAAGAATTAACAAGACCTGTGTTTTCTACACTTCTTTCTTTTGCCTTAGTCACTGCTTGAGTTGGACATATAGATCAATTTATTTAGTTGTTGTACTTAGCATCTCTTTCCATTTGATGTCTTGTTATTATTTTCTAAAGTTTGCCTTTACGTATCCTAATGGATTAATGTTGCATTTTATCCATGGTGGGTCATTCTGGAGGCATATCTACTGGATGTTTGGCCGTGTTCTTGAAGCATATTCATATCTCGGTAAGCAATTCAATTTTTTTTGTTTTATTGGGCTCGTGGTAGCATGTGTTAAGATTGATACTGCTTTTATTTGATGATATTTTAATGGTTTTCCTGGCTTTTCTTTTTAGGTAATGTATCATACTCCTGCAGTTTCTGTAAGTATATTGAAATCCATTTCCTTTTTCATTTTTGTCAGTATTAATGCCTTTGATGGTCCAGCATCCAGTTTTCTACGATGATAATACAGAGTTATCATTTCTGTTTGTGGATGGATGTTTTGCGAATTTGCAACTACATCCATAGTTTCCTACAGTGTTTTCAATGATCTATCTGACCCTTCTTCCTACCATAGCATAGGATTTAGAAATTTACAAGTTAAAGTCATGTGTTTGTGTGCGCGTAGGCATTTAGAAATTTACGAGGTGTTGGTTCCCCCAGTCCAGACAAACTTTTGGATTTAAACACAAGTCCATTGTTCATCGGCGGAGGGTGATTAAGTGAGCCAATTCCTTCGGTACCTTTTATGGCCTCTGCCATCACGATTGAATAGTGCATGTCAATGAATACCTCTTTATTTTACCATTGAGGATGACAAAAACAGCTTTAATTTTTAATAGTGTTGTTGCATATGCCTTGGTCGTATATCCTGATATGCAGTCTTGGGTGTGGATGCGTTACACAACTCAAATTTTATATAGTCTAGAAGTAGTGAGGATGGGGGAAAGAACATGGTTATTTGATGATGGGCCCTTAGACAAGGTACATACAACAACCTTGTAACCACTTGGTTATTTGTAGTAAATGAATTTCTTCCCTTACCATCAACTTCTATTTTGTTTCCCCTCTGCTCTCTAGGGTACACTACACATTCTTTCACCATTGATTCCACCTTGGTCCTACCATTATCACCTGCTGGAGCTGCAACCTTGTCCCAAGGTTGAATTTTAACCGGTTTTTAATAGTGGTGGCATCCTCTTAAGTAGCAATAGGAAACAACTAAAAGAGAGAGAATTGTTGGACATACTAAATGCAAGAATCTCAACGTATATTCTTGGCATGATGCCCGACAACAGTTACAAGAAAATGCTAAGAACCACTTCTACTAATTCCTCAGTGGGGTATTTATAATATCCCAATATTATGCAAGTGTGCTACATTTGCATCTTCAATTTAAAAACTTCCTTATTACTAATTACTATTTTTGAACATGCTCATCTCGTTACTTCCCCTAATCAGAATGCAGAACTAGATTAGTAGAGTGGTTGCTGTTGGCTTGTTTCGAAACGTCCAAGCTTGGCCTTCCGAGTCATGTTGAGAAGAAAGAAATATTTTATGCTGTTTTTCTTCTTGAGTTGAGTTTATTGTTGGTAGATCATTAGTGTGGATGCCCAGGGTTCCAATTTCAGTAGGTAACAAATGATGCAAGACTAATATTTAAAGGTGAGCATTTTCCTTAGATAATGAAATTTGAAAGAGGTAATGGTGAAATGACTTAAAGTGCCGTAAATTAAATATGGATGTGGTCCCCCTTGAGTTTCCTCTTAGAATTGCCTGACCTTTTCCATTCATGCTCCGT
>Ga0209282_1001101_pt1 | contig 14368 bp, 9 predicted proteins | sample Mtrugardesep15_FD_187529 | JGI IMG/M metagenome (GOLD analysis project Ga0209282, IMG submission 187529) | Root nodule microbial communities of legume samples collected from California, USA - M. trunc garden sep15 (SPAdes) (version 2) | ecosystem: Host-associated > Plants > Roots > Nodule...
CTCTCCCTTTACCAATAATGCAGTAACGAGTTGTGACCAAATAAAAAATGATGCAGTAACGAAGAATGATGCGCTAACGGGTTGTACTTGGAAAGAAGATTAAAATCCTCCTCCTCCCAAGGTAAAGTTGGACAGGGTTTTGAGAGTTCAACAAGAGTAAACTCACCATTTTGAGGTATATTGGCCTTCAATTTTGCTATAGCAATAGCGCGAGACAACCCACCAATAGCATCAACCAAACCGAGAGAGATGTTGCGTCCTTACCAGTCCAAACCTTCCCCCTCCCCTGTGGAACCGCTTCCATTTTGTCTATTGTCGTTGATTTGGAAAAGGATCTATCATTTGGACTAAAAGAACCAACTAAGGTAAGATTTTCTGCAACAATAGCTCCTGCTCCCGTTGCTAAGTAGTATCCTGCACTTGTTGCCACATCAGATATTGAAGCAATGACTGGTTTTTCGGCAGCAAGAAGTTTGATTTCTCTCCACATATAATTAGATGCCCGAAACTTACCTCCTGAACTGTCAATTCGGACAATAACAGCCTTGAATTCAGTTGATGCTCTGACCCTATATATATTCTCAACAAACTCCGTTGCACTAATGATAGACCCTGTGACTCGAATGATGGCTATATATTAGTTCTTTAGCCCTTGATATTCCACAGTCGATTTTCTAACGGAGAGTATTCTTTGAAAGAAACAAAAGGCAGTGATTTCACCCCAAACCTTTCCTTCAAGTTGGTGATAATATCATCCTTATGTAGTAAGTCCGTTATGAAACCCTCTTCTTTGAGTTCTTCTACTTCATAGACACCTTCAGTTACGAAGTTTACCAAGTATTCGACATTTTCTCTTTTCTTTCCGGTGGAAGAAGATACTACATCTAGCCAATTTGAGTAAATATTATCCATTAATGCAGTTGTTGTCTCGTGGCTAAAGTCAAAGTTGTCATAAACACCCTTAATAAAACTAAATTTGCAAACAGTGGGTTCATACAAATGAACCTCACCTAAAGGATGGGCATATATTTCTTTACATGCACTAGCGATGTAATACTCTTTTACTCCAATTTTAGGGACATAAGCCAGGATAAGTTTTCCTGATTTTCTGAAATTTAAGATTTGCCTTCGAATTTTCGATATTGAGATATACAACATAAATACGAGGATCATACATGGCTTTCAACAAACTATCGCAAATTTGAGGTAGAGATAATACCTCTGAATTGATTTCAAGAACACTGCCGTTTTTAACACCCTCTGAGGGGAGTGCTAGTAGAGTCTTAAGTTTAACCAGATACTTCTTGAAATCAAAATCTCCGGTTGGATAATCAACATCCTTGCCGGAGCAGAAGATATCAAGCGATCAATAATAGAAGATGATGGTGGTGGTGATATTGCGCTCGTGCGGTAGAATTTGAGGGGTTTATGAATGGTAACAGATGATATACAGCGATCGGCCATGAAAGATGAACGCGGTGACATTTGCGGAAGCAGGAAGTCGTGATTGTCATTTTCAGTTGTAACAATTAGGGTTTGTTCATGAAGGAAAAGATTTATCTTTTTTTATTCCAAAATTACCCTGTACTTTCTTCAAAATGTCAAGCTCTAAAGTTGTCATCGTGTTAAAATAATTAGGGTTTGTTTCTGCATATGCTTAAAATATCAAGCTCTAAATTGTGAACTATGTCTGCAGATTAGAAAATTTGGCTTTAAGAGGTATTCAAGTCCATATTGTGGAGTTTCATGTAGCTATCACTACAGCAGCTGATTGTTTAGTCTCTTTAAAACTTGCTTTTGGAGTGCATGAAATGATGAAGACATTTCTGAACTCAAATCTATTTGAAAATTGGAAATAATTTATTTTCTTTGATGACAGATGGATCAACTGATGAATTTTTTGCCATAAGAATTGTGTAGACTCTTCCTTATATATATGGATTAGTGGTTTGAAAAATTAGGATGGATAATGTTTTATTATATATTTATATAATTTTGCTAAATTCATATCCTACTCCATTGTGTGTAGTTCACTGTCCAAGATTTTTGCCAAGAATTCAATTGTACATAAACAACAAAATTCAAAGTCCAAATGCTCATTATGAGTGTTCTGAACTAGTTAATTATTGTACAGCTCTCTTTCAGTCCCATTTGTATATATTTCTTCCAAATATATTCAAAGTCCAAATGCTCATTCAAAGTTTTATATTATTGTATAAATTGTGAATATTATTTACAACTTTTTTTATTTGAAATTAGAATCTGCTAGCTTAGTTTAGAGGTTTGAGTGGGTTTAGAGAAGATCTGTATTCTAGAATGTGCATGTTCTCTGAAAGGTCGATTAGTATTTTTTTTTTCCTTCTAAAAATTTTTAGAAGATGAAATTAGTATTTTTTAAATAACACCGATAACTATTATAACGCCACTGGGATTTGAACTCATTCTGGAGTATAAGATAAACTCTTACAATTGAATTAACAAATCATGAATATAACATTCATTTAAAAGGAATATGGACATAACAAATTACTCTCTCAATTCCACAATATATAATTTATATTAACAAAAATTATTGCTATTTTATACCATTAATGAAATTTTAATTTTTTTCTTTAGATAAAAAAAATCGGTTGAACAAGTGATCAACTCATGTGGTTAAATGAGCTCCCCTAAAGCGAATCGTTTTAAAGAACCATAGTTTGATTTTTGGATAAAACAATTCTTTATTATACATTACTATGAAGCCTAGATACTAGATACGATATGACACCGATATAAAAAAGATACTCTACGACATCGATAAAAAAAAAATCAAGGGTTATTTAGTATATATTTTTAGTTTATGAACTAAATGAAGAGAAAATAATCCTTTGGAAGCTAATTTGACATGATTTATTAAAAAATCTCTGAGTCAAATCGAGGCATTGTTTAAGAAATAAACCATTAAACACAAGAAAATACCACCATTAACAAAGGAATATGAGTAGTTACATCCAAGTATCCAATGTTCTACTAAGTAAACCATAATTTACATAGATAGCAAAAAAGCAATAAAAAGAAAAAAGCAAGAATAGAGAGCTAAAGTACCTACAATTTTTTTACACGGGCACTTAATTAAATCCTAGTGCTTCCCATGATAAAAATCGAACTATACCTACTTGGATATTCTGAAATGTCAAACATTAGATTAATCATATGACATGTTAAACAAGAACTTTGGAAGAGATGCAATTCGAGGAAGATTAAAAAGCAAATCTCCAAATGAATCCTTCCTGAACATGCCTGATTCCAGATTGCCATCATGCACATCTCTCCAGTCCTCTTCAGCAGCCTGCATATCTATTTGGATTCCATTGCCTTGAATTGACTCAAGATCATGACCAAGTTGAATATGTTTTCCATCATTAGGTCCTTCGACATAGCTCGTGTTGTTGAGTGAATTCGAGGCTGCTGCATGATCCATTTGTTGAAGACATTCAAGAGAATTGACCATTGGCATAAGTGATATTTCGCCAAAAGCAACTTGATTGTCATCAAGCAACATATCTTCCAGCATTTTTTCACACTCCAATCCTCCCACAGATAAGGATGGACTCTCTGAGCCCATTTCTTCGCAGGGCACGCTATCTAAGGTAATGGCAGAAGGATCACCTCGCTCAATCCTAAACGATGGTGACATGGATGAATGAGCAGATCCCATGTTTTGAAAACGAGACGTTGTTGATCCTTTGCCATTGACTTGATGCAAATCACAATCTTTTAGATTGTCCCGGTTCTCAGAAGCAGCGGATCGTGTATCAAAATGAGGTGAATCCAACATTATCTCTGGTTGTTCCCTTAACTTATTTTTTGGTTTCGTTTTGATCCCTTAACTCTAATACATTCATCCTAATATAAAGGACCACAAGTGGTTGACGGAGGAAGAGTTAAGGTACCAAAACGAAACCATAAAATAAGTTAAGGGACCAAAACGAAACTTTTAATAGTTAAGGGACCAAAACGAAACCAAAAAGTAAGTTAAAGGACCAAAACGAAACTTTTAATAGTTAAGGGACCAAAACGAAACCAAAAAATAAGTTAAGGGACCAAAAGAGTAATTAAGCCAAGAAATTAATAAAAATGTCAAAAGATTTTTTGGTGGAATGAGATTTTTTTGGTGAATGATAAAAATGACAAAAAGTCTGATTTTCCACTTTCAATCCTTGAATCATAAAAATCTGAGACATCGCGATCCTTGAATTTTTTTATAAAAATCTGACACCATGATTTACGAACGCATTCAAATAGCTTAAAAGATTTAAGAGATAGTTTTGATAGTATAGAGAAGGCAATATCATCGGTGGTGGTGCTCACCTTTTCATTTGTTGCGGCCATTGAAACGAGCTTAAGCTAGAATGATAATAACAGTGGTAACCCTAACTGGAAAAGCAGAAGTATTGATAGTAAAAAAATAAATTGAACAAGAAGTATCTCTTACTTATAAAGTTTAACCTGTATCGCTATACTAAACCTAATTTTAACTTAACTGTTCTCTCCACACTTTTGCATTTAATGTTTATCTAAAGTCAAATTATGTTCCTAATTTTATGCTATTTTTTTCCGAAAAGAATTACCCCGCCCTATATTACTATACTCACATCTCTTACTTATAAAACTTAACCTGTCTCGCTATACTAAACCTTCTCTTACTTATAAAGCTTAACTCGTCTCGCTATACTAAACTTAATTTTAACCTGATTTTTTCCTCCACATTTTTTCATTTAATGTTTATCTAGAGTCAAATTATGTTCCTAATTTTATGCTATTTTTTTTGGAAAGGAATTACCCCTCTCTATTATTTTTCTACTGACATCTCTTACTTATAAACCGTTTATCTCTCAGATTAGATGATTATTCCAAAACTAAAGACTTTCTCATAATATGGTTTATATACTATGGTTTATGTATAATGACCATATGCAAAAATCAAATCAATGGAAGAACATGTGACATACGGTCATTTTGAATGTATTCGTAAAGTGTAAAACCTCTTTTGTGTTAAACGACTTATGTCATTTTAATATTATATTATGTTATATTCGCAAAACAGATGTTTCATTATGGAATGAACTATGTCATCGCACTCATATTATTTTATATTTCTTTGTCAATTATTACTATCGATATGACCCATGCGTAAGCACGGGTCGATGGTCTAGTTGATAGTAATTTTGAAGGTGGTGTTAGGGTTTTGGTCGTCAGATCAGTCGGTGAAACAAGAGGATAAATTTGTGATGCCAAAGGACAATATAGGAAGGTTCTTTTAATGTTGTTTTAAATGAGAAATGATATTTGTACAACCACTTTTTAACAACTTTTGAAACAACCCTCTCTCTCATACTCACATGTGTTTTTATTCTCTCTCTATTGTTTTTGTCCAATCACAAGTGGAGAAAAATGGTTGTCACCAAAGTTGTCTAATAATAGTTGTACATATATCACTCTTCTTTTAAATAAAACAATAGTGATTTTAACATTTAACCATTTATAAAAAAAAAAATGTTTTATTTTTTTGTAGAGGAGAGATTATTTTTTTAAATACTTTAAAAAAATCAAAATCTATTTTAGTTTTGTTATCGCAATAAAAATTATTTTTTTGAAAATAATTTAGTTTGTTTATGTAAAAGATTTTTTTAACACACATACTTTTTTTAGAGTATGGACATAACAAATTAATCTTCCATTCCACAATATTGAGATTGGAGATGTCATTTCACATTATCAATGAAACAATCATGTCAATTAGTTTTATCAGACATGATATTTGTGTGATTATTTTCAGACAATTTTTATACAACTTTCATATTTTTATTGTATTTTTTATTCTCTCTTTTTCTTTAACCAATAAGAGAGAATAAAAGGTTTGTCAAGATTCCTTAAAAAAAAATTGTCAATTTATCACATAAGGGAGAAGAAAAAGCTTGTCAAATTATCACAAAATACAAATAACATTCCTCTATTTTTAGTGTACATTTACCTATTTATTAGTCTCTTTTACCAATGGTTTTTTGACAAACTCTTGCCAAAAAAAATTATTGACACAATCTTACCAACCGTTGTAAATTTGTAATCTGTCTTTTTTTATACTACTAATTATAAATTGAATTAATAAATAAGAATTCTAAAAGGTGAATCATAATTTTTATAAAACCAACAAAATTAAGTATATTATTTTTTGTTCATAGACAAAATGGTAAACATCACTGAAACTCACACATGAAGTCCTATATTCAAACCCAAAGGTGCTCGACCTATAATTACTCAAAGTAAGTATATTTTTTAAGAGTAATGATATTTGTACGACCAACATGTGACAACCCTCATTTTCTCTCTTTTTATTGGTCAAAAACAATAGAGAGATAAAAAGGAAAAGAGAGAGTAAAAACATAATGTGAGTATGAGAGAGATGGTTGTACAAAAGTTGTCACAAAATGGTTGTACAAATATCATTTCTCATTTTTTAACTCACGCTATTCACTAAAATAAATCAGATTATGGGTCAAAGGGAAATGTATTTTACTCATATCAATATCTTCAATATCGAGTTTAATTTTCGAGCACTGTTCACACTTGCTGGAAGGATTTTCAATTGCTTACAATTAATGCTGATCTGATAGTTTATATTCGTAGATACTGTTCATTGCTTATATTATTTTGTTTAATCGTTTCTTTTGTTATTTCCCATGTGTGCAGGTCTATAAACTTTCTATCACAACGGTGAAGTGGAAATAAAGTATAAAAAGTTTCCCTCCCATTATTAAAATCAAGTATAATATTGTTTTACTGTTTTTTCATAGGGGATGTCCCACCATATAAAACCTACATGAACCTATGCATACTTCAAATCCAAGCTGCAATCTATAACACAGCTAGACAGCTCCTTAACCCAATATCCTTATTATATTTGCTCGGATTTGTGTATATATACAACACTGCCCACACACCACACATCAGATTACCAACGGGAAAAGAAAAAATGAAAGAAAACCGAGTGAAGATGAACAATTTTTTCCGGAGGTGTGAACACTGAACATTATAGATATTCTCGCCGTTCAATAATATTGATATTGATAGAGTGCAGTTCAGTTATATTGAATTGCGTCACAGTAACAGAAAGGATTTTGTAGAAGAGAAATTTAGTGGTGGTGAATGGTGATGGCGAAGGTGGTGGTTTCGTGTCTTATGGTAGTCTGTCTGCACTTCTCCAAAAACGCATCAAACATAGAAGATCCATTTGATTTCAAAATCGTATTTTGATAGAAAAAATAGAGGAAGAACACGGGGTCGAACGGTGACACTAGATGACCTAAAAGATGGCTGACGATCGTGTTATATGGAGTTCTTGGTTGTTTCTCAAAAGGAGAGAAAAGGGTGAGAATAAAAGCAAGGACATATCACAGAGAGTTAAGCATAAGAGTGGGAAGAAAATCTTAATCTCTTTAAGTTTTTCAACTTTAGTGTAACATTATATTTTAGCTGTCAAGTAAAATCAAATCATTATATTAATGAAGGAAAATTAATATTTAAAACAATAACTTCCCTTGAAAAAAAAACAAAAAAAAAACATTTTAAATTAAATCAAATGGAGAATATATTATCACAAGGAAGTATCTAACCATTGTTCAAAGCGCCAGTGCTGTTAGATTTTTAATTTTGCTATCTTTTGAAGAAAGTATTTTTCATACCTAATCATGATAGTAACTTTGCTTTGTAGTTGTGCTAACTTTTGTATGGTATTTTATTCTATGTATTGGTGTTGAGTGTTGTTTGTTTGTACCTCTAAGTCGCCTTTTTTTATTGCTTTCTCATAGGTTGTTGGCATCGTCTTCATAATTTTTGTGTGGTTTTGTGTTTCTATTTTCAGAGTTCGCATGTTTGTGTTGTTGATTTCAATTGCTTCTATTTATTTACCCACGTCAAGTTGATTATTATGTGGCGTACACCTACGTATACTTTGTACCCCATTGCCACGCAACTGTGTATCAGTAGCAAATTTCTATTTATTATTACTAATATATCAAACCTGTTTTGTACGTTGGCGAATATTATTTTATTCAGTGTTGTCATAGTCACTGTTCAGATCTTACCATGAACCTTAGTATTTTGATCAATGGTTGTGTTGTCCGTGCGATGCACGGGTTACACACTAGTTGTTAACATTACGTAGAACAACTGGAAGAAAGAAGAAAAAAAACGGTCAAATCGACTCCCATATCTGACTTTAAAACAGCCCATTGCACACAAGAAAAGTGCCATCCTTAACATTACCAATAAAAAAAAACAATGCCATCCTTAACAAAGCAATACGAGTATCTAAATCCACATACCCGGATGTTTAGAAAGGTAAACATAGTTTACTTGAAGGTAGACAACTATCAATGAGACTCAATAAAAAGGGAAAAAATAGAGAACTAGACAGCACCTAGAAATGTTTTTACAAGGGCTGCACCAAGATTCTTCATTAAAATAATTTCCAAATGCTAGTGCCTCCTATGAAAAAAATTAAGCTTTTTATACACTACTTGAACATTATGAAATTCCCAACTCGGGACTAATCTTCTGATATGTCAAACAAGAATTTTGGAAGAGATGCAATTCGAGGAAGACTAAGAAGCAAATCTCCAAATGAGTCTTTCCTCGACATGCCTGGTGCCGGATTGCCACCATAAGCATCTCTCGAGGCCTCTTCAGTAGCCTTGATATCTATGTTGATTTTTGCATCATTAGGTCCTTCAATAGAGCCTGTGTTGTCATGTGAATTCGGCACTGCTGGGGGATCCATTTGTAAGAGACAGCGTAGAGAATTGACCCTTGACATAAGTGATTTTTCATCAGAGTCTGTTGTAACCTGATTGTCGTTAAGCAGATGCTGTGTAATGCCATCCATCATTTCCTGGTACTCCAATCTTTCAGCAGAAAAGGAAGGACCCCCTCCTGAAGCCATTTCTTTGGAAATATGATGTTCAATGTGGCCAAGAAAATCGCTCATTGACATAGAAGGACGGAGCCCAGGCAGTTTTATTTGATCCCAGTTTCTTGATCCCTTTGAATCAGCTTCAGAATTATACATCGCTTCTGTTGCATATGGAAATAAAAGTCAACTTTAGAAACCAAAACACGTTAATAAATAAGGCAAAAAAAGATGAACAGTTAGTTTAAGTTCATTATTATGAAAGCCATGTAGATGCTGCACGGACAAAACTTCTACCAATAAAAAAACGATATTCAACAAGTTAAGCATATTGAATTATTGATGAAATTAACATGTCAAAACAACAGTGACAGATTTGCAGAGTCATCATAGGTTTTATATTATACTCATTTGACAAATTTTAGAAGAGAATTTCATAATCTATGCTTCTTGGAACACAAATCATGTTGTTTTATATTTTACTGATATTTTACCTGGAATTAACAGTTGAAGTTTACGACTTTCAACATTAAACATGATGATCCTAAGAGGCAGATCTATAACCAGAAATAGTATAGCATCTACTACTTGATTTTCAAAGTAATGCCTCATCCTTTCCATTGATAAATTTTCAATCATTAACCAACAAGCATAGAAGAAATGTTCAAAAGAAAAAGTGCATTAAAATTTAAAATTTAAGCATGAAACACAAGTGAATACCCCTTATGTAACACAATCAAAATCAGAGCCAAGTTCTTATATTACCTGAACTGGAGGAAGGTGCTTCGCAGGGCACACTATCTAAGGTAATAGCAGAAGGATCGCTGTGCTCAGTCGTAAATGATGGTGACAGGGATGAATGAGGAGATCCCATGTTCTGAAAACGAGAGGCAGCTGATCCACTGCCATTGCCTTGATGCAAATCACAATCTTTTAGATTATGAGGGTTCTCAATAGCAGCGGATCGTGGATCAAAATGAGGCGAATCAACCATTATCTCTGGCTGTTGGCTTAAGAACTTGAGACGATCGTTACACTGGACGAGCTTTTCATAATGCTTGATCAACAGTCCTTGTTCACATTGCAAAACATGCCGCCTAGAAGTTATAAAATCATAAAATGGAACAGGACATAAAACATACAAATATTAGAAGTGTGTCTGATTTCAATCACTAAGAAGCCTGATAATCACAATAAGCAAGCTAATTAATGATACAACCATCAGCAGGGAAGAATGTATGGTACAACAATATGATTCATTTGAACAACCATAGCACTATTAAAAATATGATTCATTTGAACGACCATGGCCCTGTTAAACTATAAAAAAATAAATCAAATCTCTTCTATGAATCTAAAAAGACTAAACCGAGATAGCTATTCCGTTTTAAAGTTACTGATGACTCTAAAATTAAGCATGCAATTGATGAACGTTAAAAAGACTAAACTCAACTAGTTGGCAACAGATAGTTTGTTTGCTTTTGAGTTGGGGATCTCTCCAAATCATTGTATTGCAAAAACAATTTTGAAGATTTCTACCAACTACGCAAATAATCATGTGGCAACCAACCATTTATACATAAATGAGTAAATTTTGCCTAATGCAGAATTTTATTAGGAACTCTTTTGAAAATCATGGGTGTCACCACATTAAAAGTATTATCAATTAAATCCACCGGCTATTTGACTTCAAATAAGGGCAGAAGCAAAAAACTCATGGAAGGAAACGACACTACTAAAATCAAATCATGATAATTTCTTCGAAAACAAATTTTGACCCAATTTTTTCTAGGAAGAGCAAAGCAGATAGCAACACATCACTTTCAAAATATGTTTCTCTACACTAAACAAATGGAAACGGCATAAATATAACTAAACAAGAGCCAAGCAAGATGGAATAGGACATAAACATAAAGTGACAAACAATGCAAAGTAAAGAAAAATAATAAACTTGACCAAATAAATCTTAATACAATAATTCAGAAATGCTTGTGTGCAAAAAAGGAGTCACCTAAATTCCACAGATACTATAAACAAATTTAACCAGACCACTCCTCCTCACCGATTTCAACAAGTTATATTGCTGTTATTGACAACATTCTCTCAATATCCCATTTGAAAATCAATCTCTAATATTTTACATAGGGGTCAAATGCTGACTCTCCTACTCAGTTTATGACAAACCAACAACAGTAATGTTCTATTAAATCTATATGATTATGAATGGATGACAGTTGAGCACACATCCACATATCAGAGGACAGCTGTAAAAAGAATATACCTATGTATGCTGGCCTGTCCGCCGGTAAAATCAGTCGTTGACTGCCACAATGTGTGCTTTCTAGGTTGAGGATTAGTCTCCCTAAAGAAAAGAGGCTGCCTGCCAACCTGCATTTCACAATATCATTCATAAATCATTGAACACGGGACAATTATCCACGCATAATTACATGTGTGTTTAGAGAATTAAATTACCACTAAGGTCAATGTGCTAGGTCCATCATCAGGACAATTGGCTTTAAGTTGACTGATGTCGGACCATTGAATTTCTATTTTACTTTTCAGCTCACCCTCGAGAACTTCCCAAACAAGCTTCTGTTTGGCAAAGTAACACTTTGCCACTAAGTCACCTTCATATTTCGATTTATACTGCAATAAAGACAACATTGGCATGACTTAAATTCATAGAAAAACATAAATTTCCCAATACACAAAATCATATGCAGAATCTCGAATGTACCTCCCATGAACCAATTTTTAAATGTGTAGCTGGAAAATTTGAAGCCTTCAGCTTTTCAACTGAAGCACGACCGTCCTTGTTCGCTTTAGAGTTTAAATTATCATTTACAGTATTTGCATTAACCGAATTCTCTTGACAAAGAGTCATTTGTATCAAATCTAACAGTGAAGGACTCTTCCTGAGACTTAAACCCAAAGGGCTAGGCTCATTAAGTATATCATTCGTCACCTAAACAAAACGCAAAACCATAATGAGAAAAATAAGTCCCAAAATAAAAGTAAACATTATTAACTGTGTGTTTAGCTTAAAAATACGATTTTGAATGAATTGATTCTAAAAAATTGATGTGTTGAATAAAAAAAATAAAAAAATCAACTGTAGCAGCAAAAATTCGAAATTGCAAAATAAATTCAAGTTGAAAATCCACACATATAAAAATTCAAAAGCAATTTTAGAACTCTAGAATCAATTACGAGTCATAAAAAGCTGAAATCAAACTACAATAATAATAATAATAATAATTGAAAGAATATTAATTGTTTAGATAGGTAGAGAGAGATATCAAACTTTGTGACGCTTGTTGAGAGGAGCAGGATCGTCGATCTCAAATTTGGGGGAAATGGAGGATGAAGCAGAAGAGGATTCCCATTGAGAACGGAGATTCTTAGAACCCATAAATCGAACCATCAAAATATTGAGTCAACGGAGAAGAAATCGAAGGAATAACAGAACAGAAACCCTAACGGAAAAGGACGTGATGAGAAGAAAGAGGGCGAAGGAGAAGGGTTAATGTATTATGAAAGCGAACGCGTAAGAAATTAATTGAAACTTGAAAGGAAAAGTATGAATGGGTCCCTTCACCAAATATTTTACTGCTGTGTTGTGCGTGTGTTGGCAGACACCTGTATATTCAATGGATATTTGTGGGCTCCTTCCTTCTTTTTCTTTCTGCAAGGAATCCACTTTTATTTTTTATGAGACATCTCTTTAACGATTATAAATTTTAAAATTATTCTTAAAATTATAATATATTTTTAAATTTTAATGCTATAAAAATTTATTCTACAATAAGATAGGATACCAATATTATGTATTTTCTCAATCTACTATTTGATGACTCATCAAAATATGATAAAATATTTTTGAAATTTACTTTACTTTATTTTTTCTTATTACTTGAAATTCGTGTTTAAAATATTAGTCGTGTAGAAATCACCAGGATACGATAAAAAAATAAATAATTTACTACTGTTAAAAAAATATAATTTGATATTAAATTATAAATATTCTAATAGTTAATAACTTAATTTTAAAAAAATGTATAATTTTTTTGTCAAAAAAAATATGTATAATCTTAGTAAAAAAAACACGTATAATTTTGTTATAAGGGTAATATTGTATTGATATAATATCAAAACTTAAAACCTATTAAAATTAGAATAATTATATATAAAATAATTAATAAAATTTACATAAATATGAATATTAAATTTTTTAAAATTAAATTTGATATTCTTGCAAGGTAATTTGTTATTAATATTTATTTAGTTTTTTATTAGCAAATAGTAGTTAGTTTTAAAACATTATTTAATTTTTTTTTACCAAAAGCAACTTCAATGATATCATTAATTAAGAAAAGTCCAATGCAAAAGAGGATAAATCTCAACAACAACAAAATGGTGACTTGACCAAGAACAGGTCGCCCTATTGAGCAACCATGTTCGTTTGTCGTCAAATAAATTTCATCTCAAAGTTATAATGTAAAGATAAAATAGAAATAATAGATGACATTATAACATTAAATATTTGGAGGTTCTCTAAAAAAACATTAAATTTGGAGGTTCCTTATAATCTACCAAGGTAAATGAATCTATCTCTAAAATCACATATGTCCATCCTTTATTGATAGATAAACGAATGTCTTCCATAAGTGTCATGGTTTCTCCTTTAAGAACAGTCATTTAAGAGGTAGTCTAGGAGGTTTGAGCCAGCAAGAATTCTTCAACCTCATTGTGCACACATCACCCAACGAAGGTAAGATTTGTAGAATCATGGAATGTCGCATCAATGTTGCAGTTCAACCGCCCTATGACAGACTTCTCCCACCTCACTTCAGATCTATTGACGGGAGGCGTACTCCTTCAAGAACTAGAAATAGTCTCTGCTGCATTCCACTGCTTCCAACTACTTGATGCTTGTCATTAAATGTTGGACGACTATGCCCGAGCATCGTTCCACGCCAAATCATTACACGCCGCCCAAACCTGTCATACCAGAGATGTCACTCTCTCCGCCATATCTAGACTTTCATTGATGCAAATATCAATGAAAAATATGCAATATTATGAACTAACCCAATCCGAGACAACATAGTGATTGATGAACCAGCAAGGAACCAGCTCCATATTACATCCAACAAAAGCATGTCAATCGTCCACAACTTCATCTTCGCACCAAGGACAATGTAAGAGACATTGGACGTGTCTTTGAGCTAGCTTGACACGCGTCAGCACACATCCCCAACAAAAACGCCATACCAAGTTGCGCAGCATTTTTTTTTTTTAGGCTATTCCAGTCACCCGACACATGAGATTTGAGTCGATGGAATAATGTCTCTGATAGCTATACGGTATCCATACTTCACCGTGTACTCTCCATGTATTTCTTCCTGCCATGAC
>Ga0209282_1001102_pt1 | contig 14367 bp, 12 predicted proteins | sample Mtrugardesep15_FD_187529 | JGI IMG/M metagenome (GOLD analysis project Ga0209282, IMG submission 187529) | Root nodule microbial communities of legume samples collected from California, USA - M. trunc garden sep15 (SPAdes) (version 2) | ecosystem: Host-associated > Plants > Roots > Nodule...
ATGTTTTTCTCTTTTCATCATGGCAAAACTTTTGCTAGGGTTTCTGTGATCGAACCTGTATTGGCTTCTTTGAGGGTTGAGATCAAAAAAGATTCCATTATTTTCTTCCACTAAATATTTGTCAGGTACAATTACTTACTTTCAGCACCACTTTCTATTTTTAGAAAAGAAAACAGTTTTGGCCACTTGTGTTCTAATCTTTGGTTCACTAGATCTCATTTTGTGTCTGTTTGAGTTCAGATCTTCCCCTCAAAGAGAGTTCATAACTCGTTCTGTGCTTATTATTCATCAAAATGGTGAGAGGAAAAACTCAAATGAAACGCATCGAAAACGAGTCAAACAGACAAGTAACTTTCTCCAAGAGAAGAAATGGACTGCTTAAAAAGGCCTTTGAACTTTCAGTGCTTTGTGATGCTGAAGTAGCACTCATCGTCTTCTCTACCACAGGGAAACTCTATGAGTTCTCCAGTTCAAGGTATGTTTAATTTATTCACAAACTATATATTTAATTTGAACAGTATTGTGTACTTTGATTACTTGGAATTTATGTACTGTTTTTTCTATATTAGTATTAATTTTGAGGATCCTTTTATGGAAAAGATCGTTGATATATATACACAAACAAATCAATCATATCAAGCAATATAAAGATTTTCAATGATGCTATATAAAGGTAGTATCGTACGGCTCATGATTTCAGCTACAAAGAACTGAAAAATAAAAATAAAACTGATTTGGTTAAATATGCCAACCATAAGGTCTGCTGCATCACCTAACTAAAACTGTAGTTACAAAAAAGTGAATAATTAACATAAGGGTTTAATGGATTAAAGCATCAAGGTGAGTTAGTAGTAAATTTGATGAAATATCTTGCTAATTAAGTGGATTTGAGGTATATATATGTATGTTCAACCACACGTGTCAAATTGTCATTCAAATGAGTTATTTGACACCTTTTCCTATTTTTAATTTGTGGGTTCAAGGAGTGGAACCGAAATTTAGAATATGATAAAAGACAATTAGACAGATTATTGATTTACAAATTCGTCATGAATCAAACTTTTAGTATAGGAGTAATTTAATTTTAAACATCTTGTTGCCGCACACACTTAACACATAAAAAAAGGTAAATTTCCCCTCGGCTTCACATTTGTCATGGAACTAGTTAATTAGCCTCAAATGCAGTTTTCTTGATTATATGAGAAATTTTATTGCATGTTTAATCACCATAATATATGTATTGCATTGTGATTTTGCTGGTTTTTTATATGAAAATCACACAATAATTTTGACAAATTCACCTCAAATCTAAACCCTTACTTGTTATAACTGACAACTCTTTCCAAAATATTATAATTGATAACCAATTGGGAATCTTTAGATTAACATCAAAATAAGTGCCAGTTCTTGATTTACCAGATATTACTAGTACTATTTTAATTATAATAATATGTTTATCTTTTTTAATCACATGTTAAAAGCATTGTTTCTCTTTCTTCGGCACGAGCATAACCTGTTGGAAAAAGTTAACCTTGTTGGTTTAAATAGATTTTTTGGGTTTGAGAATGTCTTGTTTATTGCTTCCCTCGCTTAAAATATATATCAAATCTTGGGGTTATGCATTGAAAATATATTGCGGACTTTTCTTTTTGTATTTGTCAGCAACAATTAAAAAGGAAAGTCTGACCCAAACTGGTTCGGTTCAAGAAGAAAACTACATTAAACCAATACCATAATTAAAAAAAAAAACTGACCCAAACTGTTATAATGGTTTGTTCTGAACCGAACTTAATTAAACCGATAAGTTATATATAATTTTGAAGTCTGGACCGAACCAGAACTACCTTTACATAAGATGCAAAATGTTTTTTTTCTTCTTCTTTTCAATGTACTAGTTTTTTTAAACGATTTATATCAAATTCCTATTATTAACCGATAATTAGGACTATTGATAAAACATAAACCAAACCAAATCTAATATTAGAACTATTTAAAATAAGAAAGGTTGAATCGCATACATCAATAGTTTGTGAATTGAACCTTATTGATTCAGTCCAAATCACAAATTATTAGTCCAAGTTCAATTTTCCGGTAGAATGAAATGTAGCGGTTTAGTTTGGGTTTTGTTGTTTTAAACAACCCTAGTTACAAAAACAAATAGTATTGTCTTATGGAGTCCATGACTCACATGCATATATTTGAATCGACTTATCTATGTGCACTTATTTACGCTCACAATTTTGTCAGGCCAAGTTTATGAATACAACTTTGATGTTCACAAGTCCTTTTCATTAGTAGAGGTGGTTAGACCGAGAGTTAGGCTTTACAAAATTCAATTTTTGATATAATCAAAAAATTCAAGGCTTAGACATGATATATAGTACGTCATAAATAGACTTATTTTTAGGTCCGATGAGTCTAACCTCTTTAAAAGTTTGATATGGCACGTTAGCATATTTATAAAAAGTCTATTTTATATGAATGTGTTTAACTAAGTAACCTTACATATGTAAAAAAATCATTTTTGATATTTTAGTTAAGTTTGCGTGTAAAATATACTTTGTTATTAAAGAAATTATTTTACGTTGAAAATGAAAAGTTATTTTGATATATTTTGGAAGAAAATCGGCTTTAATAAAAGAGACAGAAATACAAAATTAAATTATTTTTGTGTGGATTTCAATCGACTTTTATAATCATCTTGAAACAAACACAAAATAGTTTATGCATTTCTTTAAAAACTTTAAAGACTAATCTCTAAGTTATTTATTTTAAATTCACTTTGATTTTAAAGATGTTAATGAGTTTTCTTAATGATTTTAAAGTCTAACCTTCTTCGCCACCAAAGGAATATGGCTTCTTCCTCTCTATGCTCTCGTTGTGATAAGCACGAAGAAACCTTCTTCCATTGCATCCGGGACTGCAGATTCTCGAGGGAGATTTGGCTCTGATTAGGCTTCAATGATACATCTTTCTTTGCTTCTGACTGTGTCACGGATTGGCTTAAGGATCAAACTCATGGACCCCAGGCAATCATGTTCTCAGCTTGTTTGTGGTGGTCTTGGAGACGCCGCAACTCAATGTGCTTGAGTAATGAACCTATGCCGTTGAACCAATTGTCCTTTTACATTCAGAATTCAATAGAAGATATCTCTTCCAGCTTCTCCTCTATGTCGCAGGCTGTTCCTATTGAAAAGCATGTCAGGTGGAATAACAACAATTTCGATTGCCACATCTTAAATGTTGACGGAAGTTGTATTGGCAATCCAATTCGAGCAGGGTTTGGTGGCCTCATTCGTAACAGCGCGGGCTTGTTTCTAGCAGGGTTCTCAGGCTTCCTGCCATTTTCCACGGACATCCTCCAAGCCGAGTTGACAACTATATATCATGGTCTTTCTATGGCGAAAGAAAGGGGGATACCAGACTTGGTTCGCTACTCGGACTCTCTCCTCTCTATCAATCTTATTGTCGGTAACCCTTCAAGGTACCATGTACATGCGGTTCTCATTCAGGAAATCAAGGAGCTGCTCTCCCAAGCTAATTATACGATAGTCCACACTCTCCGTGAAGGCAATCACTGTGCTGATTTACTGGCCAAATGTGGAGCTCTCTCAGACACTAGCTTCCATATCCATCACTCCCCTCCTGATGATCTGCTTCCTTTGTTGAAAACGGATGCTTTCTTGTTTCTTTGTTTTTCTTTTTCCTTTTTCTTAGCATTTGTAACCCAAAAAAAAAAATCTAACCTCATTTTCCAATGTTAAACTTTTATTTTTTCCTTTAATTTAATCTATACCAAACTGATCCATAATATATGCCGATGGATTTTTTGAAAGGGTCTAAATCCTTTTCATTTGTTGCATACTTCAATGAAACATGATTTCTTCTTTTCGATATATAAAATCAGTGTTCTTCTCGAGTTATTAGAAACTTTAACTTGATACTTGTTATTGTCCATGGATATGCTTCAGTATAAGCAAGACAGTGGAACGCTATCAAGGGAAAGTCAAGGAACTGGCTCTCAGCACCAAAGAAATCCAAGAAAATACACAGGTTAGCTCTTCATCATCGTCATGTGTGTGTGTGTGTATATATATATATATATATATCAAGTGAAATGGATTCCTAAATAAGTTTTGTTGTCAAAAATATCTAAAATTTGATTAATTGAAGCACGTATATATATGGAACTAGCTTATATTTATACTTATGGACATGGCTTTATCTTATTGAGGACCCAGTTTCTTTTGCATGTACGGGTAACTAACTAGTAACTATAACCTACTCTCAAAAAAAAAAAAAAAAAAAACTATGAAGTTTGTCCCTCAATTTTTGAAATATATTATTTTTAAGGCAAATTTTATGGTACACTCAATAAATTTGGGTGTATTGATACACCAAGTAATTAAATCAATAATAAATGAGTTAAACAATGAAATGATGTTTTCTAAAATATAAATATTGACAAATAACTTTTTATTTCATAAAAATTATTGTTAATTTATAAATTTTGTGAAACAAGAGTACCGATACACTCAAATTTGTGAGTATACCATAGAAGTCCCCTATTTTTAATCCTAATTTTCTTTTTTTTTGAATAATTAATCCAAACTTTTTAAAATGTGTCGTTTGTAGTTCTTTTGAAAAATATTGAAGGGGATTAAAACTGAATTTTATGAATAAAAAATACATTTTCAAATTTGAAGAACAAATCACGCCACTTTTCAGATGGGAGATTAAAAACCAATTGAACTTTATGAAATTTTGAGGGATACAAATATATTTAGCCCCAAAGTTTCAATGACGCATTAAATAAATTACAAACTTGTTTATATGAATTTAACTCAATTAATATGGACATTGTATGCAGGGGTCATGGTTCGAATATCCGACACATCAATTATTATACATTTTTAGACACTAGGTTATTTGACAAAATAAAAATTACAAAAATATATATACTTATAATTATCTTCTACTCAATTTTGTATATTAAAATTATTGAAATCAATGTTCTTGAACATATATATAGGAGTATTGTTTACTTACTCTAACTCTAGTAATAAGTAAGAAATTTAATTAGTATACTCCGTCAATGTACACTTATTTTACATATATTATGTGTTACCACGTGATGGTACATCATTGTATACATATATAAAATAATTATACAATGACATATTATGTTGAATAAACTCATAAACAAGTGGTTGAGTGGCACACTAACACGAAATTCTATTCTCATGACAATCTATGTTAGCTCGACCCATTAAGTCTGCATATCCATTTTTGCATCCGAAAAAGTCTTATGTTACTCTCATGCTTCAAATCTTAGCTCTTAATTATATTTCCGAAACCTTCCTTTGCTTTTCACTTATTGAAAAACTGCCTAAGATTTTAGTGAATTGTGATATCTAAGATCTTTCAGTTTTCTCATTATCAACTTCAATTTCCGTTCCTTCATTGATAACATTGAAAAATGATTGTTACATCTTGTTACGCCTAAACCATTCCAACTTGGTCAGTCAAGCTCTAACAACCATAAAATAATCCATTTTTATGAAGCAATAAACATTATGTCAATGCATTTCCTAAATAAAAGAAGGAAATATGGGTTATAAAAAGTTTGTCATAAGACTATACTTTCCATGACCCCAAGACTAAAGAGAATTACTCACTCGTCATACGGATGAGCTACCTAATAAAAATAAAAAAGACAAAATAAAACAAAGAAATTTTATTGATAAAACAAGGAAATACAAGAGTCTTCATGGTGTGGTCAACAAGTCATGGTTCTTCGGATTTTTGTCAAAAAAAAAAAGTCTTGGTTCTTTGGAAGATTCTAACACATCTTGCAATATTGATGCATATACCTCTCATTTTACATGTTTATTCAAAAATAAAGTAAAATGTATTGATGCATATACCTCTCATTTTACATGTTTATTCAAAAATAAAGTAAAATGTAGTAAAGTACAAATAAAACTTAGATAAAAATATAACTTTATTAAAATAAAATACTAATAGAAAATATGGTGTTATCAATTTCATGACGGAGGATCGATAAGATCGTACGACCCAACACTCGATCTTGACTACGTTACAAAATATAAAAACTATGTCGACATCTCAGTAATTTGATGCCTTCCAATTAGGTGTTATGATAAAATGAGAAAATAGTTTAGAGCGTTTAGAATGAGAAAATAATTCTTGTCTTCAAAATTTAAAACTCACTCTGGAGGGTTATGATACACATTTATACTTGAAAGAAAAGAAGATATATTACGTTTTTAATGTTACAATTTTCTGAGTTTTTCTTCCACACAATAAAATTTCTGAAACCGTTTATGCCCTGAACCGTCTATAAAATTTAGACGGTTTAGCCTTTGCATCAGACCCCTTAACGCCTCATGATTTTTTGGGCTTCCTCTAATAGAATTTGATCATTTGCAACTGTCTTGTTGTCCATATCCTTCAGCTTGTTCTAGTAGGAAGATTCATTATATAGTAATAGTAGTAAGCTAAGATCAAACAAGCTAAAGCAGACAGCTTAGTTGTATTGTGCTGACTCTCTTTTCTATGACTTTTGCACATGTTGTGCGTAATTTTATTGATAAAATCATTCTGTTTATGAATAAAGTTATTCTCGATTGTGAAGTGACTCTAAAAAATTCTGCATGACTATAATAAGAACTAAATTAACTTTGACACAGAAATAATAAGTATAACACTAGCCTTGGTGGGAGAATTGTCATGATAAACTCTGTGTTGAACAACATTCTTATTTTCGACCTATCATTTCTTAAGATGCATGCCAGGATTTGAAGCTTATTATTCAAATCCATAGACGATTCATATTGGGTGGATCAAAAGGAAGAACGAAAATACCTCGGGTTTGTTGGTCAAACGTAAGGCAAAACACGAGGGTGGGCTTGGGATAAAAAAAACTTACGTAATTGTTTAATCTCAGTCCTTTAGGGAAATGGAGTTGGGGGATGCTTTTGGGCGGCTCGACACTTTGGCGCCATGTCCTGGTTGTTAGGTACAATATTTATGGTTGTTGGTCCGATCTTTGAACTACTGGAATTCATTGGCTTGGTGGCGAGATATCTCTTTATTGGGATCCAACCCTAAGTAAGAGGTTGGTTGGTTCTCATATGGGACAGTTAAAAATCTTTGGAATGGCCATCGATTTCTTTCTGGTATGAAGAGGGGATTGGGCAATGACAACTTTTTCATCAATTTCCCATGTTTATTAGATAGCAGAGAATGAAACTTCGATGGTGGCCTATGTGGGACACTTGTCACGTGACATTTGGCTTTGGGATCTTGAATGGAGGAGACCTTTACTCGCTTGGAAAGAATAATTGGTTTTAGATATTTTACGTCTCATTGGTAAAGTCTCTTTGACCCACGTAGATGATGAGTGGTCATGGGTGCATGATACTAGTGGTCAGTACTTAATAAAATCAGTCTATTGTGCGCTATTGGCAGAGGTCCTGCCCAACCAGGGTCTCTCCAACAATGGGATTAAAATTCTTACTAAGGCGTAGGAAAGTACCGCACCATCAATGGTTTTTCTTTCTCTTGTTACATAAGACTCTGACTTGGATAAACCTTCTACATCGTTATGTTATCCCATATGTAAATGCAAACTTTGATCTGAGTTTTGTAGGTATGGGCTAGAGTCTATGAGACATCTTAAGGTGACGTGTAATTTCTCTCATAAAATTTGGTAGTGTCTTTCGTTGGTTCGGGTGGCAATTGGCAATGTCACCCAATCTGTTTGGCTTGTTTTCTATTCTACTCTTTTGGTAGGTTATTAAGGGGCAACAATTAGCTTTGGTTTGACATTCAATTGCTGAGATGATTTGGAAGACGTGAAATGATGTTATTCTTATCTTTTGTTGTGCTTTTTTAGACTCAACTCGTAATGGGTTGGACACTTGAAGTATCCATTGTACTCATTTTTATTTATCTATTATAGTTTAGCCTTAAAAAAATGAGCAATCACATCTGAATGTATAATTCGTTGGTTTATTGATGATTGATTGTGTTGGAAATCACATCACATGCGTTCTTTTAACGATTTTTTATCCTTTTTCTTTCTTGATGCAGCATCTAAAGGAATGTGATATCGACACAACAAAGAAGTTGGAACACCTAGAACTTTCCAAAAGGTTTTTAGAACCAACTTTCTTTAATTTGGTTCCATTTTGACTGTTATATTGAGAAGACAAAGTGACACGTGAGTGATTGTTCTCATGTTCTATTGGATATTTTCATGTATTGTAGGAAGTTGTTGGGAGATGAATTGGATTCATGTGCTATTGACGAATTACAACAGATCGAAAATCAACTCGAACGTAGCTTAAGCAAAATAAGGGCAAGAAAGGTACAATTCTATCAAGTTTTGCAAAATTTTAGTTATTAATGAATAACCAAGAAGCCTAATTGAAGAACTTGGTGCTATTTATGTTCAGAATCAATTGCTCAAGGAGCAAATTGAAAAGCTAAAAGAAAAGGTAATGAACAATGTTACCACTATAACGATTGCACGTTTCTTCTTTCATTCAATTTATTTGTTTATTTATTTTCTATTGCTTAGAATAATTATCATTATTCTTTGCTCTAACTTGATTCAGGAAAGGTTCCTTCTTGAAGAAAATAAACGCTTATGCAAACAGGTTAGTCTCTTTAATTATGAAACATTAACACAAACATAACACTGATACGTTGACATTATAATAAGAGCAATGCTATATTAAGCGAAAATTTGCTTCACGAATCCATCAAGAAGTGACGTGTAACCATGTAAAGTAATTTGCACGGTTTTTTTTTTTTGAATAAAGTGTGCTCATAACATTTCATTAATAATCAAATGTTCAATACAAAGAGGTATAATAGTAATTTGCACGGTTATATATAATTTATAAAAATAAGAAAGAATAATTAAATGTAATCACAAGTGTCTTTCACCCGATATGTTTTAGTCGGATTGAAAGTGAGTGTTACATGTTTAATTTCTAGATAATTAAAAGCTTAATTTTCCCTTGTTTTTCACCTTGATTGAAAGCAAATATCTGACTTCACTTCACTGGTGTAGTGTGGAATTGGAGAAAATGATTGTTTAAGTAAACAACAAGATATGGATCTCACAACAGAAAGTGTGCAAGACGAGGAGGTGGAGACAGAATTGTTCATAGGGCGACCTAAGAAAAAATGAATTGAGAACCAGCAACATAAATATGCATACACGAAAGGAAGCAGAATATTTTTAACATTGAAAGTTAATAATGTCCATATAAATAAATATTCATCCGCACCATGGTATGTTATATCTAATTTTTTTTTTTTTTTGAAGGAATGTCATATCTAATTAAATATGTAACTTTTGTTGTACTGCATCAATAATCACAACGATGCCTGTGAACATTGTTTGTCAGATAATTATCTGACTCATATTATATTAATTATTAATTTTTGTTTTGATAATTAGAGGGGTATTAGCCTCTGTGTCATGTAGTGAAAACTGAAAATAGACAAAAACAATAGGAAACAAATAATTAGGTAGTGGTGTATTGTACAAATAGATAGTGGCACGCATTATTTGAAGAACAGGAAGAGACGTGTGTTACAATATGCCACCAATACTCCCAAGTCCTAATCATTTGTGTTGCAATTTCATTTTTATTTACACAGTAACTGTGTTGGGTGTTGTTACCATGTGCTAGCTGGTGTTTCATAGTATTGAACCTAATTAGCTTGAAGACGACTCAGAATTCTCTCTTATTTAATATTCTGAGGGATTTAAAACTAGTGGCGTATCCGGGACTTTGGTTTAGGTGGTGCAAAAAATTTCGTCGATAAAGCTTTGCAAATTGTGATTGTGCGAAGCAAAATTTTTGTTTCACAATAAGAGATGAATGATGAAGACATTGTTGCAAAAATAAAATAAAATACTTGGGTACGTAATTTGAAGTATTTCTCTTCACCGAAGACATTGTTGTGAAAAAATAGATACTTTGATTTTAACATTTTTGCATTGGAAATTTAAATTTAAAGAAGTGAAGGATGAAGAAAAACCAAGATTCGCACATGTCTATATAAATTACCTCTAATATTAAAATGTGACACATGCTCTTTTAATGAAACTTGCAAAAGTTAGTTGCACAAACTTCAGAAAAATGAAGACATTGTTGCGGAAGAATATTTGGGTGCATAAATTTGAAGTATTTCTCTTTAATGAAGACATTGTTGCGAAAAAGTAGACACTTTGATTTTAAGATTTTTTGATTTGGGGATTTAGATTTAAAGAAGTGGAGGGATGAAGAAAAATGAGGAATTTGACATGTCTATATGAGGATATGAGATCTCAATCATTACTAGATATAGCCAAGGTTAATTGATTTATGCTCACATCAAAGGATGAAAATCTTATTTCTCTTTAATGTATAATTGCACAAATCCTTGTTAATGTTAGTGAAATATTCATTAGTTCAAATAGAAGGAAAAGATAAAAAGTAATATTATAAAAAGATAAAAATTTAAGTAATATAATATTATAAAAAACGGTTAATTAAGTTTAAGTTGATGTTGAGAAAGGATAATGATCTGACTTGATCAGAATAATCTATTGGTGAGTAAACTGATGGTTTGAAATGATGGAGAAGTGCCAACAAAAGACACTATGGTGCTCAATTAAGTAAGTGAGCAAGGGTGTGTCAACTTTCTATTGACGCTTAATTTTTGGCATCTTTCTTACCTTTTATATAGTTGAATGGGGAATCCACCATTGAAGGATGATCGTTGTTGGTCGACAGTTAAAAATGATGGTGTTTGTAACCATTGACCTTTGATGTGTTTTAAGAGGGAAGGGAATCTTAAGCTTTTGCTTGTTGCAAGCACATCTCTCCTCCAAGAGAGATGTATGAATAGCGTTGGTTGAGCCTAGTTCGTAGATCCTAGACTTCGAGTAAGACATTTGGGCAATCAAGAACAACCTCATCGTTCTCACATTTACATGCATCAAATTATATCAACATATTTATATACAAACACATTTATAATATAATATACAATAAATTAAATCACTATCTCAAGTAGAGACAAAGTATCCGACAATGGAGCTCGTTTCAGGGTTGGTAGTCTTAGAAAGCTGATGGTAGATATTAGTCAATCCCATCCCACTCCACGACCACTCATGCACCCTGCTCATATTTTGTATCCCTTCAAACCATACAACTTTGATTTTTGTTGCTCTTGTTGGAGAAAATGATGCATTCGGCCAAGAATAGCATGAAAACCTCAATTAATACTCCCGTGTGAGGTCTCTCTCCTCCTCTTCCTCATAATTAGTCAGCCCCTCCAACTCATTGCCCCGACCAAGGTACCTCTCATATAACTTTTTAAGCCAAGGAATAGCAACATAGCCACTACATTGTGCACTTGTCTGAACAATCACATCCTGGTTAGATACACCCAACATAGTCCTCATCATGTCAATATACCATACTCATACGTAATGTGATCAGTTTGTGTCATCAGCTTTCTTCAATGAAAATGTGTAGAAGACACGCCACATCTATAGCTGTAAAAAAATGTGTCAAACCAAAATGCAGTCGATTTTTTTGGCCCATATAAAAACAGGGGGGAGTGGACGGGCTAGCCCATTGGGCTTTGGGTCGGCCCACTATCAATATTTACATTTGAATTTTGTTAAAAAACACTATTATTATTTTTTTGAAAAAATTATCAACTAATTTAAATTTAAAATTTATTAATAAAAATGTTATAAAAAAACAAACAATTGAAAAGTTACTTTTTCACCCAATTTCCCAAATGGATGAACCCTAATTTTCAATTTCTTCCCCAAGTTCAGAATTCTCTCAATCTCACAAACCCAATCGATTGATTCTAAAAACCTCCGTATCGGAGACGGTACAGACACCGTGTTCATCTTTAGCTTCAAGGGTAAGTCTCATTCTTCCTTAAATTGCTATTGAAACCCTGGTTTTTTCTTTCTTTGAAATCCGATTTTGGTTATTAAAACATATTTTGCTCTGTTTGGATTATGTTTTGGTTTACTACTCATTTCTGAAATGGGTTCTTGGTTGCTCATTTGAAAAGCTCTTAACCATAGTGTAGTCTTAGGTTCTTTACGTAGGGTAATGGAGGTAGATGATCCAAGTTTACTCAAAAACAAGTTTGGCCAATATTTTAACTTCAATTCTACTCAGTATAATCGAAAGCACAATCTCCAAATTTAACTTCAAATACTGTTTGTATTGTATGGGTCAATTGATATGTTTGAATGTTTTTGAGTAGAATTGAATCAAAGTTTTTGAGTAGAATCGATTGATATGTTTGAATGTTCTTTTGATTGAGATGGGTTTCCATTCAAGAAAGTTTTTGAATCATTATTTAGCTGGTCCTATTGTGCTTCATATGTTACTTTATTATTTAAAGATAATACTATTTGGTCCTTTGTCACTCACTCGCCTTTAATTATTAATAATACTGTATGAGGCGTTGGTTTTTCTCTCCACTTGTTGTTTTCTTCTTATTCTTCTGAAGAATCTTTGTCAAGTGATTGTTTAAACCTTCTTGCTGCAATTTAAAAAGCTTCATCTTTTTTCAATTAACATTCACAACAGCAATGGATCTACTCAACCAATACTCAGACAACGACGACAACGATGCAGGTTCACCAACTCAAAACCCTAATTCACCGGAAAATTCTCCACCCCGTCTCCTCCCATCCCGTTCTGCAGCCCCCAAAGTCGATGACACCATGCTCGCCCTAACCGTCGCCGACCCCAAAACCCTCTCTAAACCCATCGACCCAACTCAACACCTTGTCGCCTTCAACCCCACCTACGACCAACTATGGGCCCCCATCCTAGGCCCATCTCACCCTTACGCTAAAGACGGTTTAGCCCAAGGTATGCGTAACCACAAACTTGGTTTCGTCGAAGACGCGAATATTGAACCTTTCCTCTTTGATGAGCAGCATAACACCTTTTTAAAATTCGGTTACGCTGCTGATCCTTCTGCGTCGAATTACATCGGTGATTTCGATGCTTTGCAGAAGAATAACGCTGCTTCTGTTTACAATATCCCACACCGCGAACAGAAGAAGAGGAAAATTGAATCCCTTAAGAAGAAAGAAGAGAATGATGATGAAGAAGACGAAAATAACAAAGATGAAGAGGGTGTTGAGATTGAGAATCCAGCTTCTGAGGCGTGGTTATTGAAGAATAAGAAGAGTCCTTGGGCTGGGAAGAAGGAAGGTTTACAAGGAGAGTTAACGGAAGATCAGAAGAAATACGCTGAGGAGCACGCCAAGAAGAAAGGCGAAGAAAAAAGTGGTTTTGGTGGTGAAAAAGTTGAGGCTGTTAAGGATAAGAGTACTTTTCATGGGAAAGAGGAACGGGATTATCAAGGTAGGTCTTGGATTGCGCCTCCTAAAGATGCTAAGGCAAGTAATGATCATTGTTATATACCCAAGAGATTGGTACATACTTGGAGTGGACATACGAAAGGGGTTTCTGCGATTAGGTTTTTTCCGAATTCGGGTCATTTGATTCTCTCGGCTGGTATGGATACTAAGGTTAAGATTTGGGATGTTTTCAATACTGGTAAATGTATGAGGACTTACATGGGTCATTCCAAAGCTGTCAGGGATATTTGTTTTACTAATGATGGAACAAAGTTTTTGAGTGCTGGTTATGATAAGAACATTAAGTATTGGGATACCGAAACGGGGCAGGTTATATCGACGTTCTCCACTGGGAAGATCCCTTATGTTGTGAAGCTTAACCCGGATGAGGATAAACAGAATGTTTTGTTGGCTGGTATGAGTGATAAGAAGATTGTTCAGTGGGATATGAATACAGGGCAGATAACTCAAGAGTATGATCAGCATTTGGGGGCTGTCAATACCATTACTTTTGTCGATAACAATAGGAGATTTGTTACTTCTAGTGATGACAAGTCCCTCAGGGTATGGGAGTATGGTATTCCCGTGGTTATAAAGTATATTAGTGAGCCACATATGCACTCTATGCCTTCCATTTCGCTTCACCCCAACGCGAATTGGCTCGCCGCGCAGAGCTTGGATAACCAGATTCTTATTTATAGCACAAGGGAAAAGTTTCAACTTAACAAAAAGAAGAGGTTTGCTGGACACATTGTTGCTGGATATGCTTGTCAGGTCAATTTTTCGCCGGATGGACGTTTTGTTATGTCGGGAGATGGTGAGGGTAAGTGTTGGTTCTGGGATTGGAAGAGTTGCAAAGTCTTTAGAACTCTCAAGTGTCATGAAGGCGTTACCATTGGTTGCGAGTGGCATCCTCTGGAACAGAG
>Ga0209282_1001103_pt1 | contig 14358 bp, 8 predicted proteins | sample Mtrugardesep15_FD_187529 | JGI IMG/M metagenome (GOLD analysis project Ga0209282, IMG submission 187529) | Root nodule microbial communities of legume samples collected from California, USA - M. trunc garden sep15 (SPAdes) (version 2) | ecosystem: Host-associated > Plants > Roots > Nodule...
TCATCATTTTTTTTACATTAAGCTTATTTTCTTGTTTGCTCTTTACTTCACTCCTTGACGTTCAGGTTTATACAAGCATGTCAGTGGTTTAATTGGTATTCATTATATTTTATACCTTTTCTCTAATTTCCATGTAACCTTCAATAGAAGAGGTCAGCAGATCTGATCGGAAGTTTCTCTAGATTCTGTTCTGAGTTCTGATAATCAATTTCTTGTTTTGCAGTTATGTTTCTTGCATCCATCAAATTACAAATTTGATCATCCTCGATTTTGCTACGAGAGATTAGAATACCTTGGTCAAAAGATAGCGGTAGACTCTTTATGCTTCTTCTCTATTCTACTATTTGATTGCATTAGCGGTAGGAATGACACTCTTGTTTCATCTATAAGAAGTATACCATATGCTAAAATTTGCCCTCCTCTCTTCTTCATTGCCTACGTGATAAATTTGTTTATCCATTAATTTATTTATTTTGGGCATTTTGTTAAGGATTTGGTGATGGCTGAAAGATTGTTGATGAAGCATTTAGATGCTCCGGGTTATTGGTTACAAGAAAAGCACCGCCGCACTCTTATGAACAGGTATTGTGGAATGTATTTGAGGGCCAAACAGCTCCACCGTTTTATTATATACTCCGACAAGGTTCGAAGTTCGTATGAGCACAGTCACAGACTGAGAAACCCGGCCACAGTATCGGTTCAACAAGCCCTTCACGGGCTTTCATATGCTGTTTATGGGAAACGTGATGTGAGACGTCTAATGTTTGAGGTTTTTGATGTTGAGCAAATTCAGCCTAAAAGAAATATATATGTGAAGGGACAGTAGTGACACAGATGATTCATGAACTTTCCTTTTTGCCATACCCTTTTTTATTCTTCCTTTACATCTTTCTTCTGCCTTTTACCCTCTTGGTTTAGGTTATCAACTTAATGGTCAGGTAGATGAATATAGAATATAAAATACCTTGTACTTGTATATTTATTACAAAAATGAGGTGAAAATTTTAACGTAACTCTTTAGTTTGCTCATTCAATTACTCTTCTTGTCACTTAGAACTAGGATATGGTGCTCTTGTCTTACTCCTGGAGTATTGTAATTGTAATATTGACAATTTGGAGTGATAGTTTAGAGATAAAATTGAAGTTGATTCTAAAAAGTAAGGAATACATTACTACTACACATGATTTATTTTTTATTGGAGTTTGTTTAGAATTGTTGTTATTTTTAAAAGAATAAAAACACTGTTGTGTTTCTGTGATCTGTCAGTTGGTTGAAGGAACTCCCAAATGCTAACTTGATTCAATGTCAATTCTAAGATTATGATTTATCATTAATGTGAATTTGTTTAAGATATTAAATGGATTTTTGTTTGTTTTATTTTATTTTTGTCCGACTAATACGAGGTTGAGAAATACTTTAAAAGTAGCATTTGTATTTTGAATGACTAAAAAAGACTAACGTGTTTCATTACCAAACTTGATACCTTTCAAAAAAAAAAAAAATTACCATACTTTATACATTTTGCAACGTTACTCTGCAAGGCAACGTTACTTTTGTACTTTCTTGGATGTATAAAATAATATAAATTTGAATTACAAATATGATCTTAAACCATTTGCTCAAAAACACTTGAATGAGATGATATTATATCTCTTTTAGCTTAATTAGAGGTTATTTATTCGAATTTAGCATTTAGAATGAGCGGTGTTGACTCTCTTGTTGAAGAGTTTTGTCATCTATTGTGGTCCTACTCAACTCGAAAGATTAGTTATGTGACGTGATTAGCGGAAAATCTGAATTCAATTGAGATGATTTTTTTTTTAAAGATTAATCGAGATGGTTATGTATGTTGAATAGTTGTTAAAAAATTGTTAATAACAAACAATTATTTAAAAACAATTGACTAGTCATTATTTAGTGGTTAATCGAGATGGTTAAAGATTAATCGAGATTTTTTTTAGTATATGACTAGTCATTATTTAAAACAATTGTTAATCAAATTAGTCGTTAAAAAATTAGTCGTTAAAAATGAGTTGTTATTCAAATTGGTCGTTAAAAACTAACCGTTATTCAAATTAACTGTATAAATGCTTTTAACATGAACAATAATCATCACAAACCCTCTTTACAATATACAAACATTTTATCTTTAATGACAAACTTCTCTTCTCATGGATCCTTCCCACCTAGCAAAAATGTTTATGGATTATATGAATGACGACACGGATGAAGAATTTGTAAGACTTTATTTCGAAAGTCAAGCACAAGAAGAAGTCGCAAGCTCTAAGAGGACCAAACATCAAAGAAGAAATGTACCTAGAAATCATGAAGAGGGACATTTTTCAGTCACTCCAATCTACAAGGATGAGCAGCTCGTCGAAGGTGTCAAATGCATAAACACATGTTTTTTCCTATTATATTGTTAATAATTTATTTTATTTTTTACAATAAAAAATTATTTATAATCTTGTAAATAAAAAATAAAAATAAAAAGTATATATGTGTAAATTATCCTAAGACACGAGTGAAATATGCGCACGAATCCGAAGCAAGCACCACAGCTGCGTTTGTTACTAGTGTGCACCTTGATTAGCTTACGTGCGCCGGTAGCGCAACCTCCTAACGTACGCATACCCACCCAATCCAACGAATCTAATACCACTACCACTATCATCGTTTCCCAGATCTCATCACCAATGTCGAAAGCTCGCGTCTACACCGATGTCAATGTTATTCGCCCCAAAGAGTATTGGGACTATGAATCTCTCACTGTTCAATGGGGGTAGTTCTTCACTAACCCTAATTTTCTTTTGAAATCTCGTTTTTCTTTGTTGATTTGGTTTATGAATTCGATTAGGTTATGAATTAGTGCGTGATTTTAGTTTCTTTGGTACTGTTTAGCTGTTTTATTTGTTTTTCTTTTTGAATTTGTTGAGTTGCAAGAATATTATTTTGATTTTATGTATTTAGGGATAAGAAATTAGGATGTTTTTATTGTAATTATATCATTTTGATTGGATCTATTGCACTGCACTTTTCTGTCTGTGGTTTTCAGTAGCACCGACACTTTTCTGATCGAAGACGTTTCTGGTGTGGTGTCCGAAACGATATCAGCAGATTTGATTACATTCAATTAATTCATTTTATTTTAAATTATTATCAGTGTGTCGGTGTTTTTGTTTCATAGATTTGGTATGATATGAATGAACCACGATGGCTATTGAGGATCGATAATTACCGTGTGATTTGAAGCTTTGCAGCACCGACACTTATGATCGAAGGTGTGTCCGGTGTCTGGCATGATATCGGCAGATTTCATTACATTCAATTACTTCTTTTTTTTTAAATTATTATCGTTGTGTCGGTGTTTGTGCTTCGTGCCTTTGGTATGATATGAATGAACCACAATGGTTATTGAGGATTGATAATTACCGTGTGATTTGAAGCTTTGTAGCACGACACTTCTGATCGAAGGTGTGTCTGGTGTCTGGCATGATATCGGCAGATTTCATTACATTCGATTACTTAATTTTTTTAAAATTATTATCGTTGTGTTGGTGTTTGTGCTTCGTAGCTTTGGTATGATATGAATGAACCACAGTGGTTATTCAGAATCGATAATTACAGTGTGATTTGAAGCTCTGTAGCACCGACCCTTCTGATTGAATTTGTGTCTGACATAGACACTTTTGATTACATTCAATTATGTCATTTTCAAAAATTATTAGTGGCGTCAAGGCGTCAATGTAGTGTCTGTGTCGGTGCTTTATAGATTTGAAGTTATTTGATGGCTTTTGTTCTCTGGATTTCAAAGTTAACCAAATATGTTGCTATTTGATTGAATGAGTAAGGTTTTCTTCTATCAGGTCTAATTTTTATGAGGTCAATATCGAAGCGCCCTAAATACAGTTGTTCTTTTTGACATTTTTCATTTTGGTAATGTTAGGTCTATTTTTTATGAAACTTATGCCAGAGTGTCCTTAATCCCATTGTCTTTTACATTTTTTATTTTCATAATATATTTATTAGTGTAATGTGTGGCTTTTTCAGGGATCAAGATGATTATGAGGTTGTACGAAAAGTAGGAAGGGGGAAATATAGTGAGGTGTTTGAAGGCATAAATGTTAACAGCAGTGAGCGCTGTGTTATCAAGATTCTCAAGCCCGTCAAGAAAAAGAAGGTGAACTTTTTTTTTTTAATTTGATGTTGTTTTTTGCTTTTCTTGTAAGACCTGAAAACTGTGAATAAAACCAGCTCAGGGGTGCTTTGTTTGGAATTATTCTCTCTTGAAATTTACTGCACAAATAATAATGTAATTTAAACAAACATAAATTTCTAACATGCATACGGTTCACAATCTTCGTTGTATTGGATAACGGCTGGATCACTTTGCGGAATATTAGTTTTGTAACATTTATTTCTAAAATAAAAAAGTAACTTAAATTCATCGTAAGACATAGTATAATGGCCATTTTCTTTGGAAGGGTGAAAACAATTTTACTTTGAGCCAAGTAGGAATTAGGAAATGATGGGGTTCTAGTGTTCAGCAGCAAACTGATTCTGCAAATCCTATTTTTAAAACTTTAAGTGGGAATTGTCCAATTCAAATTGTTCTAGCTCCAACTAGCGTTCCAATTGGTGATATGAAACAATTAGGGCATGGGCAAAGACAATTTTGATTCCAATATTCTGAAAAGCCTTTGTAAGTGCATTAAGACATAGTTGAAGTCTTGTGCTAGCTTATTTTTTCTTTTTGTTCTGTGCAGTTTCATGTACCATGCCATTTATTTTCTTCTGTGATTTTTGTCTTAACGTATGAGAGTTTCAACATTATTTTGCAGATTAAAAGAGAGATAAAAATACTTCAGAACCTTTGTGGGGGCCCAAACATTGTCAAGCTTCTTGATATTGTCAGAGACCAGCACTCTAAAACTCCAAGTTTAATATTTGAGTATGTCAACAGTACAGATTTTAAAGTTTTGTACCCAACCTTGACTGATTATGACATACGCTATTACATATATGAGCTTCTTAAGGTAATGTGATCCTTGTACTTCTTGTGGTATACTTGGACTGTTCTCTGTTTTCTTTCTATATCCAAATATATTCCAACTTCAAAGTATTTAGAGTATTTATTCATCTTGGAAGACGCTGTTTGAATTTTGTATCTGATTGACATGAATAGGTTTATGCTTATGCATCATTGAAATTGTTACTTCATACATGTGCAAAGATGTATTGAGAACCTTTTCTTGTTACATGAATGTTGTAGTTTTGAATTGCAGGCCTTGGATTACTGCCATTCTCAAGGCATAATGCATAGAGATGTCAAGCCACACAATGTTATGATAGATCATGAATTGCGAAAACTCCGCTTGATAGACTGGGGTCTTGCTGAATTTTATCATCCTGGAAAGGAATATAATGTTCGTGTTGCTTCAAGGTAATGTTTTCTACTCAATTGACTGGAGTCTCAACTCTATTATTAGACATCCAAGAAAGATTTCCAAACAAATGAGCCTGTGCATAATGATATTTAATATTTATTATTAAATTTATATACAATATACAGAGAAACCTGTAAGGTATCATTAGCATGTTTAAGCAAGAATATTCCAATAAGAATAGTTTATTAGAATTTTTGCATGCCAAGTATTTGTATATCCACAAACATCATTGCAAGGGTCTGAAACATGAACCAACAATACATCATAAATCAAATATAAGAACTACAATTTTCTTAAATAAATTGAAGTGTGAAAGTGATTCCTTTCTTGGTCAACTGAGATATGGCCACTATTGCTACTACTGCTGCTAAACATTGGCACTTGAGACTTGAACAAAAGTTATTGCAAATCACTTCAGCTGATTTATACTGGATAAATGTCACATACAAATTCCAAAATCAATTCACCTTGTGTATGAGTAAATTGCCCTGTTTGATTATATTATTATACTATCATTTCTTAGGCGCCTCTTTTACATAATTACATGGTCCAACTTAATTTGTTCTGCTTCAATTTGGACCTATTAAAAATATTTGGGAATGGATTTTTGTGCCTATAAGGCCTTGTTTCTGAATATATTAGAAGCGCAAAAATTAGTCATCATTTTCCATGTGTGAGGGCTGATAAGCAGAATGGTTAAGCAAGAAGCCAATAAGAATTTGGGATCCAATAATGGAGGTTTTGGTGCTAGTTTAGTGGTAAGTGAGAAGTCCTATGGTCTGGTAACATTCATATAACATTCTTAGCTTCTTTCTAGGCTAGCATTAGTTCAGTAATTCACCTGTCACAATCCATTAGTTTTTCTTGTTTTGTTTTTATTTGTGTATATTTGTTAGTTATGTGTAAACTTGATAACAGAAAACTATTGTGTAAACCTTCCTAGACTTTTATGCTATTGCTATCTGAGAACGACTTGTGGTCTTTCAGATTCCTGAATGACAGTGTCCATAAAAATGTTATGTTTCCTTTCTCAGATACTTTAAGGGCCCTGAACTTCTAGTTGATTTGCAAGACTATGATTACTCATTAGACATGTGGAGCCTTGGTTGTATGTTTGCCGGAATGGTAAGAATTATAGCAAGCATATCTTTGGCGTTATTTCTGTATGAATTCAAATTTCAAATTTTATATGTCTGAAAAATCATGTAATTCTGGCTTGTGATCATTTTACTTCGTGTAGATATTCCGCAAGGAACCTTTCTTTTACGGTCACGACAACCACGACCAGCTTGTTAAAATAGCTAAGGTAACATTCACAGTGCTTTATAATAATTATATATAAACTACGGAGTTATCTTGTTGATGCTATGCAAGTTAATATAATTTTGTATAGAAAATAGTGAAAGAGGACAATCTCATGCTACAAAACACCCTCAAAGCAAGGAAGGGTCGGATTCATTTCAGGGTCTACTGTAGGCAGTACTATCACCTTGCATTTGCAAGTTTTTGAGTCTTAAACTCGAACCCAGAACCTGCCTGTATTATCACCTTGCATTTGCAAGTTATCGAGTCTTAAACTCGAACCCATAACCTACCTGTAGCATAATTTTTACTATATAATATACAAATTTTTGGAATTACATGATAAGGTGATACAAAAAATTTGGCTGCACTTCTGTAGTTGTTAGTGAAAATAGTAAATGTTTTCTGCGATCTGTCCTAAGTATGGTTATACTACTTATTTCATTTTTCGCATGCCGAAAGATCCATTCTAAACTAGTGCACTCCCCAACAAAGAATAATAATCTATTATTGATATTTATTTCTTGATCTTAAAACTTCGTTTTTCTTGTCTTTTTTATGTGGTCTGTAGGTGCTTGGAACTGATGAACTAAATGCATATCTGAATAAGTATCATCTGGAGCTAGATCCTCAACTTGATGCACTAGTTGGAAGGTATTATCTTCCATTTGATTTTCTACTGGTCATAACAAATTTGTCGGTACGAAGAAAAACTATTTTGCAAGATCTAGAGATTAATGAGTTAGATAGAGATGTGATATATGATAGAACATCATGGTGTCGTTCGATCTATGTAGCCATCCTCGCTTAGTCGGATAAGGATTTGTTTCTTTTGTTGTTGTATTTTCCATGACAATGCAATAGTGTCTCCCTTGGCCCTCTCCTAAGAAGTTTCCTGCTTTTATTTTTACTAAATTTCTTCATGATAGGTGTATGAAGTATTAATGTTTCCTAACTACTTATTCTTGTTATTCCATTTCCTTTTCCAGGCACAGTCGCAAACCTTGGTCTAAATTTATCAATGCAGATAATCAGCATCTTGTGTCTCCCGAGGTCATTTAATCCATTCTCCATTATAGCATTGGGACCTAACACTTAGTTTATTCTGCAATTTAACAATTCACTTATGTGGATTATAAACATTTCAATATTCTACACGCAGGCAATCGATTTTCTTGATAAGCTCCTTCGATATGACCACCAGGACAGGCTAACAGCAAGAGAAGCAATGGTAATAATAAATAACTGTTTACCTTTACTGTTTCAGTTCCTTGATCCGCATGAATACTTAATTATCTGTTGATGTAACATTTTGTTTCCTTGATGTATATCATGTAGGCACATCCGTATTTCTCTCAGGTAAGGGCAGCAGAAAGTAGCAGAATGAGGACCCAGTAGCTTCATGTGTGGATCCCATAAACCTGAGTTCATTTATGTGGAATTGTTTTATAATACCCCAACATGTGGCAGGGTTGCATTCTGTTAATTAATAGTTACTTTTTCTTGTGGAATGTAACAATATCTTGTTCGGTTGAATAATTTGTTTATCTGTTTTTGAAAACTATAATTTTAACTTAAAAGTTATTTGAAGTCTCAATTTCAAGCGGATGTTGTGTTGTTTAGCTTATAGTATTTTTTTTTTTAAGAAAACTTCCTATATTGATTAGAAATACTATAACGACGTTGGGTAATTTTTGTTTTTTTTTTTTACAAATGACGTTGGGTAATTTAATCACGATAATTGTGCCTCCCACTACCCTAGTTTTCTCTTGGCAAATGTGCTACTAGGATTTCCAGACATTAGCACCTAGTTGAAGTGTAGAAGAAAACTATTAACAACACGCAATTAATTGTTGATCTCTTAATGGTTACTCCAGTGAATTTCATCAATCAATGAAATGTTATTCAATTTTAATTGTTGATCTCTTAATGGTTACTCTAGAAAATACCGGGTTCGATTTCCAAAAGAACAACGCTTGGTCAGTGCACATGCATCTACGCACGAGCCGAATTAGTCGTCCATCATTGGTGGGTCAAAAACCGGTGTGAAAGCAAAAAACAAAAAAAAATGTTATTCAATTTTTTTGACCAAAAATGTTACTCTTCTCAATCTTAATAATAAGAATATTTTATAAAAATCACGAGTTTTAAGAAAAATTGTTGAAGTAATAAATTTATCTGAAAAATGTTTTTAACTATTACTACTAAATTGTCCTTTATGTGTAAATACATTCAATGTTGATTTTTCATAATCCAATTTTTCATATTCCAATATAATTGATTGTGTTAATAAGGAGTATAATTAAAGAGTTATCAATATATCTAAATACGTGTAGATAGTCTTATTAAGGACAAACATTTTTTTAAATGGTCTTTCAATTAGGGATGGAGAGGAGACTGCCACTGTGCCACATCTGCGATGAAATGTATTATTACTACTCAATATAGATTGAATGTTGTCTTCTTCCCGTTATAGCTAGTGATAATTTATTTACTTCATAGGCTCAACAAGAAATGGAACCAGATCATATCATGAAAACTGGATTTAGATAAGTGCAAACCATATTATAGATATATTTCAAATCCAACAAATTAGCTGCAATAATTAGAAAATTAATTAGATTATTCAAAAATAAATTAACGGAAATCGAACCAAACGTCAAATAAAAGACAATATTAGGGAATTCTCTCTTGTTGGTTAAAACGAATATTCAGAGGTGCTATTTGAATGACAGGCATATGACTTGACAGGGCTCTACTGGTAATCCATCTTAGACTGAATTATTATCTAATACCAACGTTATCATGGCTACCAGTCGGTCCATAAACCAATCATAGTTGCTTGATAGGCTAACAATGTCCCCGCAGCAACCAACAAAAATGTAACTGAGAAGACCAAGTACTCTATGCAGAAGGGAGCATGCAACAAAGCCAATTTCAACCACCACGAATGATATAATTTACCAATTAGGTTGATTGCGGAGTTAGATTATCTATATAAGCTCTGATATAGTCAAGCTCTTTATTTAATACCATGATTTTTGACACAATATTAACACTAATGTCCATTAAACAGTTACACTTTGACAAGAGAAAATCAACAGTTTCTCAGACTTCAGGGAAAAACATACCAATTATCCCCTTATGTCTTTCCCTAGTCACCAAGACAAACACATAGAAATTTTTGATATAAAAGAAACTCATGATCCATATAATATGATATAATGTATCAACATGCTTTCCACTTCAAGCTTCTGGTTTAAGATGAGGAAAACAAGTGAAGAGATCGGATTTTGGGTGTCTTGCCTCAGCATGCTCCTTGCACTTCACTTCTGATGTGGTGCAGATAAATGTTTGCATGCACACCTTGCACTGCAATCATCAATCACAACATTGTAATCAGCAAAGAGCTCCATTCAATACTAGAGTAATGCAGTGAAAAGATTGAACACTCCTTAAAACCGTTGTCATGATGAATTTTATAATGAAGTCTTCCTATGTGCATATTGAATGACTACAAAATACATTTTCAAGACATATATGAATGAAACTTTTTGGGTTATGATGTATTGTGCAGTTTAAACAGTGGTTCAATAGAAACAATCTGGCCAGAAAACAGAACTTGTCAAACCAACTACAGTCTGCATGTTTCTAGATGAATATACATACAATGTCAAATAAAGAGCCAATAATCGTAATGAACTTACATACTATGTCAAATAAAGGGCCAATCATCATAATTAACTTACAACTACATACCATGTAAAATACACAGATTAATTTCAAAATTTTACCAAGTGCCAAATAATCAAGAGTTTGTTAGGATGAACAATATCAATATGATTATGTTTGTGAAAAAACAATAGTGAATACTAATGTAAGGATGACATATCAATGTAAACAATGTTTTAGAAATTTTTAAGCGAAGAAGTTATTTTCAGAAGCTGTCCAAAATACGCAAACAAAAGAAGTCAGAATTTCTTAAAAAAAAAACAAAAAAGAATATCTACCCACACAAAATTATCCATTTTTGTGTTTCTTATTAAGGTCTCTGTTGTTAAGTTTCTACAGAGGGTGTTGAATGAGAAACTATATTTCCAAATTAAGTACCGGTTGATACTTCCAATTTCATTATAGTAACAAAAGATCAAACTGCAAAAATCTATGGTTAGTCAATCATATTTCTGCTCAACCCTCAAATTCTTTAACTTGTTCGTTTAAAATACAACACAATCCCTTTGATTCATTTCCCTTTATATTTTCTCCAACCCAACTCCCTAAACATAACGAAAATTTCAAGTATTACATATACGCATGTAATACCTCCGTTAAAATGCTCATAAAACAAACATCATGGAATAAAAATAACAAAATAATTTTCCCGAAATATTTAACCATTGAAAATGAAGTCTTTCCACGGTTTAAATTTACATCATCCTTAAAATTTCTATTAACAATCTCTATAACAGGGTTCCGATTTTCCAATCATAGTTCTGAACAGAAGAATTGTAAATGCAGTATAAATAACACAGATAATTAAAAAAAATCTGAGCCTCAAATCAAGGGGATCCAAACAGAACACAGAGAACCTTTATGCAACAAAAAACAAATCGATGAAATTATTGGTTGAATCAAAAGATAATTTGAACCAGATATACTTGAGATCTATAGAGAAATCTTGATTATACCTGAATTGACATAGCTTTTTTGTTTTTTTCAAGCTGGCTTCCTGCATATACAAAACAAAAATTGTTGAAATCAACCAGATCTAACACGTAAAATTAAGATTCTTGAATTAATCCCAATTTTCAACGAAAACATCAAACCCTAATTTCTAATTCGAAGAAAGAGAGAATGGATTTAACCTTTGCCAGCATTTTTCTGCTTCTCGAGGTTCCTCTCGCGAGCCATCTTAGCCTTTTGACCGTTACCTCCACCCATGGCTTAGAGAGACCCTCAAAACCCTAATTTCTTTATCGGAAGAAGACTGTGTTGTGTGCGCAAAACCAAAATAATGGATGAAAGATACAAAGATACATCAATTTATATATCCCAATTTCATTAATTAATTAATAGTAAAACATTAGTAGTGTTTTCATTTTTAGTCAAAAATAAAAAACACTAAGTCAAATCAAATTTATTGCTCTCTTTATATCCTCAACTAACTATATTTTATTTATTGCTGACGTGGCCACGTAATAGTTACGCGGCAATGTTAGAAGTATTTTGCAGCTGGATACCATTGCCAATGTGCCTTTTGCCAAAATTAATAATGGCTTATCTTCATCAAAAATGAGAAAATACATTGATGGATATGAGAGCATTATGTAGAGCTCACCAAATGGATTATCTATATAAGTCGATCTACCGAGCTTGACCAAACACAGGACACAAGTTGGACACACCAAAGATTTTTCCATAACAATTATTTATAGATTAATAAGTTGGAGAAATACATGAATTTTAATAGATTACTAGAACGTTCTTTGATTTATGTAATGACCTCATTTAATTGGATAAAGTTTAGTCGTTGTCATGGCTCTTTCTGAGTAATTGGAGGCTCAGTTCTGATTTTAACATAGGCCCCTAATAAATTAAAACAATATTTAAAGAAAAAAACAATTATCAATTTAAATTGAAAATATGATCCGTAAAGATATAAAAAAAAAAACCATTATTGTAACTAACATAGAAAAATCAATATTTTAATAAATAATATAAAAATACAACTTCAAATGAATATCTTTATCAATTTTTTAGGTTGTTATTTTCCTTAATGAAATGGTTTTCACGCCACTTATATATATTAAATATTAACATCTATTATATATAAAAAAAAAAAAAAAAATTGGGCCCCCAAATTTTAGAGGCTCAGATCGGTAGAGTTGTTTGCACCCCTAATGTCCGGCCCTGGTCGTTGTTATTGTACTTATTTCTTTAAATATATCCATGCTTTATCATGAAGATGAAACATTGAATTATTGTTCTTCTAATAAAAGTGAAGGAATTCTGGAAAAAAAGATAGAAGAAGAGTGAAGGAATTATGGAAAAAAAAATTGATACTTTTTGTGTTGATATAGATATGAGGTAGAAGAAGAGAGAAAATGATGAAGAGTGAAAAAATTATGTGCTGACGGTTCATGTTAAATACAATGGACATTCAATCAAATGGTTAAAATCAAATCAAAAATTTCAGACATTAAAAAACTAACAGAGAGACCAAATTGACTAACGGAGCAAAAGTTGAGGGACCAAAATGCAGATTTTAAGACTTATAGGACCAAAATGAAAACTGAAAATTAGTTGAGGGACCATTTGATTAATTTAGCCTAAATATTATATCGTTTATGTATATGTTATTTATAGATTCTTTTAATATTATTCAGACTCTTATAAATCTAGTCTACTTAGGCTCTACGGTTTATCTAGATTTTCAAGTTTGTCAACCTTTGTCTTTGAGAGCTCACATTATAGGGAGAATATACAAATTTCAAGATAAAATTTCTATTTTAAACTTCTTATGAGAGCACTTGTTAGCACTTTTATCTTAAGGATTCAAAAATGAAAACAATTGATAACTTTCATGTAAAAATAATTTAATTTTTAATGTTTCAATGTGTTGAATACACTGATTCTACGATAAAAAATTTATTTTAAACTTTTTATCAAGTCGAAAAGCGCAGACCCATCGGGCCGCTCAATTTAATTATGATCCATTAGTACATGCATTCAACAAAAATTTACACTCTTGTTATACATTTTGAACACATCTGATTTGATCAAAATTTCCCTTGATTGTTCATCTCATCTGACCATAAATTACACCATGGGAAGATAATAACCCTGTATAAGACAGAATATGAATTGCAGAGGCCAATTATCTAATCATCCTCTTCTTGATCTAGATTCCTTATCCACTTCGTTGCCACCCACTTCTCCCCTTTTATCACAGGGCAGCTCCCATGCAGTGATGTCTGCCAAAGAAAAAATACACACAAATATGTCATAACATAGAACCAGAAGTGAGTTTGCACTTACATGATCTATCACAGTACACAACAACATAATCTAATGGTTGAGATTTTAACTTCTGTGCATATATTATATCATAATCTCTGTCGTTGAATCAATGATCATTGCTTGGCAATTTAGAAGAAAAACAACACTGATGGCTAACCTGATCGATTGTCCCGTTGGGGAGCAGTGAATAAAATAGAAGTCCATCCCCCTGTCTTGGCTTTACTTTTAAACCAACGCAGTCTTCATAGCCATAGCTACCATCCATGTTCAAGCCATTCTGCAGAACAATTTTGTACTAACTTGAAGCCCAAATACTCTTACGGCGAAGTATGAAGATACAGGAAATTCATATAAAAACCAGATATATGACTAGGCCTAAAAATGCTAACACAAATTTACAAAATGAACATGGTTTACATAAATACATAATATAAAGAGACATTACATTTATCATTAGTATATAACCATATATAGTGATGGTGATTACAATTTACAAAAATATACTTGTGATCATAACAAAAGAAACATAAACAGATGCAATACTCCTAGCTATTCTACTTAAAATATACACTTTTTTTTTTTTTTTTT
>Ga0209282_1001105_pt1 | contig 14348 bp, 12 predicted proteins | sample Mtrugardesep15_FD_187529 | JGI IMG/M metagenome (GOLD analysis project Ga0209282, IMG submission 187529) | Root nodule microbial communities of legume samples collected from California, USA - M. trunc garden sep15 (SPAdes) (version 2) | ecosystem: Host-associated > Plants > Roots > Nodule...
GAAAAAAAACGAAATGAAACGCTAATAAAATCATAACAAGAAACTAAAAAAGTTTATGATGTATTATCTAAGGGGCCTTCTTTTCAAACTATGCCTAAGGCCCCGAAAATGCTAGGAACGGCCCTGATTCAATTACAATTATTTTCTATTCAATATTGAACCATGTAGAATTAGTCATGCAACAAGGGTTGACTAGTGCCCCTCTACCTCCTTCAACGACCAGTTCAATTTTCCCTCCACCAGTAGTCAAGCCAAGCCAAACACCACTTCACTATACAAAACAACATCTTCACACTCTTTCGTTCTTTGCATCTCATTTTTTTCTTCAATGGATCCTAACCCAAACCCAAATGATTTTCCCATTCTATGCTTTCTCTTAAACCATCTCCACCCTCAAACCCACCCACCTCTCCCACCACAACTCCATCAAAACCTCTTAACCAACTTCCCTCATTTCACCAACCCCAAACTCCTCCCATCACTCACCACCCTCATCACCAACCTCAACATCACACAAACTCTCTCTTTTCTCACCACCCTCGGTCCTCGTCCTCACCCTTCTTCCGTTGCTGCTTCTCGCGATGTTGATGTTCACGTCTACCAGGCTCTCTTGAGGGTGCAGGATATGCATGATGAGTGTGTGAAGCAGTTAAGGGTTGCTGAGGAGAAGTTGGTTGAGGGTTATGGTGTTTTTGTGGAGAAGATGAAGGAAGTGGTTGGTGATGAGGATGTGAATGAAGGGGTTGGTGGTGTGTTAAGGAAAGGTGAAGAGGGTGAAGTTGTTGAGAAAGTTGATTTTTCTGGGATGAAGTTGAGGGTTTTTCCTGATGAGGTTGGAAAGATGAAGAGTTTGGTTGTGATTAATTTGGCTAATAATCAGTTACAGGTGTTCATTCTCTTCAAAGTTCTATTATCTATCTATCTATATTTATATGTGTTTATCAAGCTATTTCTATAACAAAAATAAAATATAGTAAAACTATTTTTATATAAGCTGTTTTCATAAGTTATCCGGAGAGCTTATGAAAATAAATTGAAAACAATTTATGGTCACATGTCGTAAGCTGTTTCTATAAGCTCTCATAAATAGTCTCACAACTGCTTGCTTATGTCATTATATAAATAAGTCAGTCCAAACAGGCTCTGTTAACATAGCTGAATTTGAACAAATTAGTATTGTTCAATGATGTACACTGTTTAGTACAAAGCGTCGTCAAATAGCAGTTTCAGCGGTGCTATACCTCTATAGCGTAGTCGTAGTGTAGTAGAATTGGAACGAACTACTATACCTCTATAGCGTCATCAAATAGCAATTTACATCTCCTTCATTACAGTCACTTACCTGTGCAAGTGACAACCATGTGAATGAGGTATCTGCATTTCATTTAATACATTTCCATATATAAATAAGAAAGAAAAAATGGAATTCAGCCGGCTCTATTATTTATTTTTGAGCATTTCATTTTAACATGATTATAGTTTTTAATCATTGTATCTTGTAACTGAACAATTTCATTGCCCTCAAAACAGGCGATTCCTGATTCAATAACAGGACTACAAAAGCTTGCGGAGCTTGATATGTCATCGAATCATTTACCGTCTCTACCAGACTGTATTGGATTGCTAGTCAATCTAAAAGTCCTTAATCTGTCAGGAAACAAACTAACCTCCCTTCCTGAATCTGTTTCTCTTTGCAGGTACTTTTTAGTTTTGAAAACCAAATTTCCCTAGATATTGATATTCGCAGCACTTTTGTTTCTCCTATTTTGTTACTTCTGTTAAGTTTATCTTCAATGTAAATTGTAGGTCACTAGTTGAATTGGATGTAAGCTTTAACAACTTAATGTGTTTGCCAACAAACATCGCCTATGGACTCGTTAACCTCGAGAAGCTCTTGATCCATTTGAATAAGATACGATTCCTTCCTCTATCCATTGGAGAAATGAAATCTCTCAGATATCTTGATGTTCATTTCAATGAACTTCATGGCCTACCTCAATCTATAGGGAAGCTAACAAATCTTGAATATCTAAACATCAGTAGTAATTTCAATGACATGACGCAACTTCCTGAAACAGTTGGTGGTCTGGTTAACTTAACGGAGCTAGACCTAAGCAACAACCAGATCCGAGTTTTGCCTTACGCGTTTTGCCGGCTTGAAAAGCTAACAAAGCTGAACCTGGATCAGAATCCAATCATTGTTCCGCCGTTAGAGGTTTTAATTCAAGGAGTTGAGGCGATGAAGGAATTCATGGCTAAGCGGTGGCTTGAACACATTGATGAAGAGCGACAGAAAAACATGGCTGAAACTCAAAATCAGCAAGCACAGGCAGGTTGGCTGGCCTGGGGAGCCTCATTGTTGAATAATGTTGCTGGGGTTTCTGAAAGTGTCGTAGAGTATTTCGGCGTTAGAAAAACTCCTAGAGACACATGGATGGATCAACAGCTCTGATCTTATGAAATACTGCACATACACGAATACTGCACACATCACTGACATTGATACATCGATACCAACCAATAATAATTTCAGAACATGGAATTATTGAATGTAAGTAACCACATATGTGTCGATGTTACATAGGCTGGGATCTATATATACTCTTTGTTTTGAGTTTCTCTACGAACATACACTATATACATAATGTGGTGGGATGTAAATTTGATGATAGAGCTTTTGAATTTTATCAATTCTTGTTACTCAAAGTGCTTAATACCATGGTTTACTTTAAATAAGTTCTAGTTTCAATTTTGAGTCCTGTGAATGCGTAAATAACTGCTTCGATAGCTTTGTACTTTAAATAACACGTGAGCTCCATCTCATGTTGTCCATAATCGAATCATATTTGTCATTAAGGCCCAATTCATCAAGGGGTAATGTAGGTCTCACCTTTAATTATTTAGAAATAATGAAGTTAATGTCTCAACAAATGAACAAGATCCCCCTTTCTAAACTATTAAATCAACCTCAAACATGATTATGATACTTGAATAGAAGCTCTTTGCATTACTACAACTAGAATTTTAGCATTTGAACTAGTAATGTTTGAGTCCTGTGGTGAACGTTATTTTAGGCCAAATTTGGGCTAGCATTATGTGTTTTGTTTAACATTTGGACTAGTTGTTGAAAGCGTTGTTAACTGTGTTATTAAAAACTTGTTTCGAATATAATAAGAATTGATAAAAAAAATTATGACAAATATTAATTATCAGTTGTTAGGTTATTATTTACTCTTTTTGGTAGGTTTGAACTTATCTCTTACCTCGAACCCAATCTATAACTCTTTTTACCTAATAGATTCAGTTGTGAATGGTCAATTGAGTTTTATATTTACATTGAAACCTTTTTCATCCTCTCACCAAATTAAATAACTCTTAGTTATCACAAACATAGAGTAAATAAATAAGACTAGAAAGTGTGAATAGGTCTACTCCTCTAATAATTCTCTCTTTCCTTTTGATCAATTATGGTGCGTTGGTGGTGGTGTGTTGCATGTTACTAAAACTCGTTGACAATGATATATAAAAACTGTTTAAACATTATTAGAATGGTATAACCTTACATAAGCAAATGATATATAATTTTTAGCCAATAGCGTGTGTAACTTAATCAAGCGTAATCAATCAATAACTATATAAATAATTGATCAATACAAAAATGTGCATATTATTAATAGGGATAATGCCAGTATATGTATGTTTTCTGGTATTCAATTTGTATGTTGACTGAACTTCATTCTCAATTTTTCTTACACAAGATGAAATCTTTCCAATTAGCCAATGATTCTTCTCCACTTTCCTTAACTCCAGATTTTATCCTTCCAGAACACAAAAGACCAACCCTTTCAGAGGTTACTTTTTTAGACTCAATTCCCATAATTGATTTGAGTCAATATGATGACAAAAACCCTTCATCCATGGAAGTGGTTCATAAGATTTCAAAGGCTTGTGAGGAATTTGGTTTCTTCCAAATTGTGAACCATGGTGTTCCTGACCAAGTTTGCAATAAAATGATGAAAGCAATTACTAGTCTTTTTGAGCTACCATCAGAGGAAAGAAAACATCTTTCATCAACAGATCATACCAAAAATGTAAGATTGGTCAATTATTTACTTCGAGTAGATGGTGGAGAAAAGGTGAAGATGTGGAGTGAAAATTTTGTTCATCCATGGTATCCTATTGATGATATCACTCCTCTTCTACCAGAAAATATTAGGACCCAATACAGGTGCAGAAAATTATTTTTATTGCGTTAATGAATATAAATTATAAATAGTATTTTAAATGAAATTTTGAATTTGATTAAAATTATAAGTATAAATATTTATGATTTTTAAATTGTAATAAATCAGACAACAATATTTATATTTTTCAATGACATTAATGATATAGAGAATATCATAAAAATTCTTATCTTTTTTAATAACATCAACAAAATATTATTATTATAGAAAACATGTTTAATAGTATAATTAAAAATAATAAAAAACGCAAAACCAAATACATATGTATACTTATGCTTTTCACAGGGAGGCTTTCACCGAATATGCAAAGGAGATTGGTTCATTGGTGAGAAAGCTTTTAAGTTTGATATCAATTGGGCTTGGCTTAGAAGAGGATTTCTTGTTGAAGAAGTTGGGTGAGCAACCTAGACAAAGAGCACAGGCAAATTTCTATCCACCATGTACAAATCCAGAGTTGACTATGGGTCTCACTGAACATACTGATCTCAATGCTCTCACAATCCTATTGCAATCAGAAGTTTCTGGTCTTCAAATAAACAAAGATGGAAAATGGATTTCTGTTCCATGTATTCCCAATGCTTTTGTGATCAATCTAGCTGATCAAATTGAGGTATGTGACATTGATTAGTTTTTTCTATACATTTTCACATGTTTTGAATTTGATAGTAAAAAAATATTTTGATCCTTCCAGACTCTAGATCACTAGTTGGAGGTGGTGAATAACCTTTGAGTAGATGTAGCAACCTTCTTTTCTGAAGAGGTAGTGTATCAATAAACACTTCGACGTTTAAGTCAATAAACGTCTTAAGTGAGAGATGTATCTGATGTAAAAATGTGAATGTACCTAGACCAATCTAATAAGTTAGAGTTTATAAGAAATGTTTATCGTTTTGGTCTTTGAACGGTTACCTAGACGGTTGTCCTTGAGGGACACCTAGAAGTGGGTCATGGAAGGTCATCATTATATCCGGATTGAATGGCCCGGATCATCGCTTGGCGCCTTGATCCAATAATATCTAGGACGAGTATATGTTATGGTTTGTCCGTGTATAAGCTTAGAAGGGTACCCAACAAGGATTGAGTCTTTGGTCAATCCGGAACAAATACCTTGATATATTATTTAAATTACAATATAAACTTATACATAAATTTAAGAGGTAACATGTAACAAATACAAAAACTGTTAAATGTAATTTTTAAAAAAAAAATTTACTTTATATGTAGGTTCTAAGCAATGGAAGATACAAAAGTGTACTTCACAGAGCTGTTACCAACAAGGTGAATCCACGAATGTCCATGGCAATGTTTTATGGGCCAAGCTCGGACACGATAGTTGGTCCTATTCAGGAATTGATAGATGAAGAACACCCTCAAAAGTATAAAAATTATCGCTTCTCTGATTTCGTTGAAGAATTATACTGCCATGGAACAAAGAGTATGATGAAATGAGTCTTTTTGTACCAAAAAAAAAAAAGTCTTTGACTTGCCACATTATAATTTAAATAATGTAATTTAAATTGTATGTAGTGATGGTTCAAATACGTTTTACACAAACCCAATCAAATCTAACCATTTAAATGTTATAATTATTTTCTAAAATTACTTGAATATATATGTAAAATTATTTTGCACTATGATTGCATAGAAATTAAATCCAAATTATGTTGGATTTTTAATAATATATCTACTATTGTTGGATTGCATTGATGATATATGTTGGGCCCAATCGCTTATGAAAGGCATATTAATGAGCAGAGACTTATTTATGACAAAAATGATTGCTTAAAAGGCTGGGAAGGTATTTCGTGAGGTTATCTCAGTTGGTAGAGGGATATTGCGGGGTCGGGGTTCGAATCCTGGATACCCCACTTCTCCACATTTAAAATGTGTGAGCTCTAGCCACTAAACTATTTGACCGAAAAAAGAAAAAAAAAATAGTAGAGGTATGCCCAGTTGTACCTTGACCGGATATGTTGAGCAGAGACCTCCTTTTTGCTATGATCAATTTGTTGAGCTTCAATATATCAAAAATTTTAAAAGTTTTCTACTTATGTATTGGTTTGTCAAAATAGTAGTCACTTGATATTAATAATAACTCTCTTTTATATGATATGATAATAAGTAAATACTTGTAGGTATTGAAATTACAATAAATAAGTATATTGAATGATTGATATGATAATATTAACGAACATTTTAATGCAAATGTTCATTTTGATTAATAGAGTGTATTATACTATAATCAACGAATATTTTGAGAAACTCACCTCAATTAGTATATATCCCTCAAGATTTTGATGAAGTGTGAGTTCACCAAGCTCTAAAACCTTCATTCTTCTGCCCTTTAGTACTTCATCAACACGAGCCCTTCATCTTCTTCCTCGGGTAATAGGCGGAGGAACAAATGACCAAACCTAGATGATGGGAAAACGAGAAAGATTGAGAAAATGAGATGAAAGCAAAATGAGAACGATTGTGCAAAAGAGAGAGGAACGATTGAGTTTGAACGGTTGAACATCAAACGAGATGAAGGGAACTCGATGTGTAAATGTGTGTGGTTTTAGTTTTTGCTTGTTTTCATTTTCTTATTTTGTTTTTGTTTTTAATTATAAGTTGAATTAATTTGAGTATTGGCGGAAATAAAGGGGTAGTGGCGGATTTTTTAATCTGGCAGCAGAACATTACTAGCAGATTAAAATCTGTCAGTAGTCCAATGTCATGTTCAAGTTCAATATTGACGGAAAAAATTTGTCACTAATCTAATACAATTTGGTCATTAGCAATGTTGAGGGATTTATCCGTCAGTAACGTAGTTTTCTGAATTATTGAGGGTTTATTCCGTCAATAATGTTATTGAGGATTTTTCGTGTATTACTGGGGGTTTAAACCGTCAGTAATTACTGAAGGTCTAAATCCATCGGTAATACAATTTTGAATTGGTTAGTAAATTGAGGAATTCTTGTAGTTAGAGACTATTGTGGCTACTCTTTCCAATCAAAATGACTATTATGTTTCTTTTTAATCGCCACGCACTAGCTTGTCTAGATGACAGTTGCCAATCGTTAATTATCATCGCCGAAGCAAAAGATTCCCATGTGTTAATTATCATTCTCAATTTTTCTAACTAGAAGATTCGTTTTAGGAACTAGTAGATTTAGTTGTCAATTGTTAATTGTGTTAATTGCTAGCGTTCAGACATACACACATGTGTTCGTCTATCTCTTTTATTCTAACTTGTTTAAATAAAGAGCAATAATTTTTTTAAAAATATTGATTTCGATTAAAATTATATCTACATTTAAAGCTTTTTTATTCTCTCGTCAAATTTAAATAGAAAATGCTTAATATCAAAACTTAAAATCAAAACTTTGATCATGTGCAGAGTCATTAATGGATACGGTAAAAAGTAAATAATAAGAATAGAAAGAGAAAGAATGAATAATCTACTCTTCAATAACTCTCCCTTTCATTTGATCAATTCTGGTGAGCTTGTGGTATGTATCGCCCTGCACGTTACTACTACAAACTAATTTTTTATTCCTTCTCGTTCACTATGTATATAAAAATACTGTTTAAACATTATTATAATTGATATTAATCTTTCTAAGCAAATGATATATAAATTTAGTCAATAGTATATGTAACTTAATCAAGACCAATAATCAATCAACAACAACCATTTTAATAATTGATCATTAATCTCAATTTTTCTGAGAATATGAAGTCTTTCCAATTAGGAGTCTTTCCTTGACTCTTAATTATATCCTCCCAGAACACAAAAGACCACACTTTTCAGAGGTTAGTTTTTTAGACTCAACACCAATAATTGATTTGAGTTACTGTGATGACAACAAGTCAACAACCCATGAAAGACATATCCATGAACATAAAAATTAAATTCTAATAACGCTGGATTCTCAATAATGTATCTACTACTGTTGTATTTGTATGTTGAGCCAATGAAAGACATATCCATGTACTTGGATCTAAGAAATTATTAAATTGTTAACTAAATAAAAATGATTGTTTTCCTCTCAAAAAAAATTTACTCTAATATTTAGAGGCAATAAACAATTAAATCAATTATCTAATAAAAGATTAAGCTGCTAATGAGATAATGATGAACACTGACACAGTGAAACCAGTGTTGTTGACGGTATTGGCTTCAAATATAGCCGAAATTCTTAATTGTGATAATACAAAGGGGTAACTTGCACTTTAAGAAAGAGATGAAATAAGAGATAAAAATAACGATTTGTGCATAGAATCTGTTTCAAAATGATAGGGGCTATCATTCACATACACATGTACACCACAAGAGAAGTATTTTATTTGTGAGATTGGGCAGTGGTGCTGAGACTTGAAGAGGAACATAAGGAACAAGAAATAGTTAAAGAAGTTCATGATTAGTTAAACAAGAAATGTTCTTAATCAAGTTTATGATTAGGAACATGTTTAATATGGCTTTTAGAATCTTATGACTAGCTACAAGTATTCTTTCCTTGCTAAATCTATGCACCTTTCAAAGCCATTAAAATCAACCTCAAACATGATTAGGATGCTTGAGTAGCAGCACTTTGCATAACTACAGCTAGAATTTTAGCATTCCATTTCATAGCAGTTTTTCCACAGAACCACAACTTAAATGTTTGTGAATTATTTCTCATGGTTTAATATGGTGATTTTGTTGTGAACTTTTTGGGTTATATATGTGTGTGTTAAACATTTGGACTAGTAGCTGAAAGCATGGTTAACCGTTAAATTTAAAACTTGATTAGAATAGATGTGTTTGGTTTGCAAAACAGTAAGTACTGGACATAACAGTATAAGACAGAACAGCACAACACAAGACAGAAAAGCACACGACAAATCTTTATGGTATTGAATAATTTTTTGTTTTATACGATTTTTGAGGACGAAATGCTATTTTGATATTTTAGACAACTTGTACGTGGGAAAAAAAGTTGTGTTGCGGTTTGGTGCGGGACAAAAATATCAGTTTTTGTGTTGTCCCTTGCCTCCAGTTTGTCTTGTACCTGAAACAGTTTTACAATCTAACACTGGACAACTGGAGTTGTTCTGTCATGTCCTTTATTTTTTAGCAAATCAAACGCACCCCAGTTGTCATTGTCAATGGTCGATTGTGTTTTATATTTACACTGAAACTTTTTTTATGCTCCGCACCAAATTTAAATAACACACTTAGTTGTCACAAACATAAAATAAATAAATAAGACTAGAAAGAGTGAAAAGTCTACTTTCCTTCTGGTCAATTCTAGTTGGCTGGTGGTTGTTTCCTGCATTTTACTTAACCTAATTGTTTTCTTCTCGTTGATTATGTATATAAAAATACTGTCTAAACATTATTATAATTGATATAATCTTTCATAAGCATATGTAACTTAATCAAGACCAATAATCAATCAATAACTATATGAATAATTAATACTCAATCCTTGATCTGTCAGTAAAAATGTGCATACTGTTAATAAAAAAAGAATAGGGTTATATATATGTATTCCCTTTGTTTGTTGACTGAAGTTCATTCTCAAATTTTCTTACACAAGATGAAGTCTTTCCAATTAGCCAATGAATCTTCTCCCCTTTCCTTAAGCCCTAATTTTATCCTTCCAGAACACAAAAGACCAAACCTTTCAGAGGTTACATTTTTAGACTCAATACCAATAATTGATTTGAGTTACTGTGATGGCAACAACCCTTCATCCAAATTGGAAGTAGTTCACAAGATTTCAAAGGCTTGTGAGGAATTTGGTTTCTTCCAAATTGTGAACCATGGTGTTCCTGACCAAGTTTGCACTAAAATGATGAAAGCAATTACTAGTCTTTTTGAGCTGCCACCAGAAGAAAGAGAACATCTGTCTTCAACAGATCATACCAAGAATGTAAGATTGCTCAATTATTACCTTCAAGTGGAAGGTGGAGAAAAGGTGAAGATGTGGAGTGAATGTTTTTCTCATCAATGGTATCCTATTGATCATATCATTCAGCTTCTACCAGAAAAAATTGGGACTCAATACAGGTGAGAAAAATTCCCAATTGACTTTAACATTGAATTTGTTAGTTCTCCTCACTTTTTAACATGTTTTACTTAAAAAACATAAAATCTTAGTTTTAGATAAATGTATCCACACTTAAATTATTCCTACATTTAACTCACTTTAAATCAGACTCAATTTAAATGTCAAAATCAATTTTACACCGCAAAATCAAACACATTCTTAATTATACTTTTAATTTTCACAGAGAGGCTTTCACTGAATATGCAAAGGAGGTTGGTTCATTGGTGAGAAGGCTTTTGAGTTTAATATCAATAGGGCTTGGCTTAGAGGAGGATTGTTTGTTGAAGAAGTTAGGTGAGCATCCTAGACAAAGAGCACAAGCAAATTTCTATCCACCATGTCCAGAACCAGAATTGACCATGGGTCTCAATGAACATACTGATCTTAATGCTCTCACAGTTCTTTTGCAATCAGAAGTTTCTGGTCTTCAAGTTAACAAAGATGGAAAATGGATTTCTGTTCCTTGTATTCCCAATGCTTTTGTGATCAATCTAGCTGATCAAATTGAGGTATGTGTCATTGTGCTTTTGCTATACATTTTTCACATGTTTTGGTTGTAATTATTAATCTCCGTAGTGTAAGGAAAAATTAGTCAACATAAATTGATGTATTTGGTACAAATTTTAAATCGAATACATTAACTTTTGCTAATTAATTTTTGCTTACATTTTAGGACGGATGGAGTATTAATTAATTAAGCTTATCTAAAACTAAGGAAACATTTGAGGATAGAATAAATTGAATTTGTGTGCAAGGAAAATATAAATGTGCTGGTGTGTCATGTGTGTATCCTACTAGTCAAATCCACCAGTCAACCAGGTTATAAATTATAGATTTGGTAAAAGAAAAATTATAAATTCTAGATATAGAAACACTTTTTTTTTTCTTTTTCTTTTTTGGTTAAAGACCAACACTATCTGCTCTTTTTCTTTTTTGTTAAATAATTTTGAATGCAACAAATACACAAATTTTTATAAAAACTTACTACTATTTAAATTTCTTAGTTGAATACAACAAATACACGAATTTTCACTAACATTTTCCTTAGTTTTATTAGGCAACAAACAAATTGATATCTTACATCTCAGTGAAATCTTATTGCATGATTGTTACAACGTTTTACACTTTTAGTACATACGTTGTTAAACTCAATTCATTGCTTATAGCAAAACTCAATTAGTTCATTTACTAGCCATATGATCTATTTAAATTTAAATAACATTGTAAAATTTTATACATACTTGAGAGAGAACGTGAAACAATTACTGATAGTGTGAAATGTAATTTTTTTTTTAAATTTTATATGTAGGTTCTAAGCAATGGAAGATACAAAAGTGTACTTCATAGAGCTGTTACCAATAATATGTATCCACGAATGTCCATGGCAATGTTTTATGGACCAAACCCAGACACAATAATTGGGCCAATTCATGAATTAATAGATGAAGAACACCCTCCCAAGTACAGAAATTATCGTTTCTCTGAGTTTCTTGCCGAATTCTTCAACCAAGAAGGAAAAAGGAGGATGGTGAAAGAAGTCTTTGAGTTGCCACATTAGAAAATAAACAATGTAGTCTAATTTGTATGCATTGACGATGTAAAAAAGTTTTACTCATATATCCAATTAAATCTAACTATTTAAATGTTGTAATGTTATTTTCTAAAATTATTTGGATACGTGTGTAAAATTATTTTGCACTATGATTGCATAAAAATTGAATTCTAAATAATGCTTGATTTTCAATCATGTATCTACTACTGTTGTATTTTTATTTATGTTGAGCTAATGAAAGACATGTTTATCGGCAATAAATAATTAAATCAATTATCTAATCATAGATTAAACTGCTAATGAGACTGATGAACAATGACATAGTGAAACCACTCTAGTTGAAATACTGCTCTTCTCCCAACAAGTTTTGTTTGTTCCCAACAGAACTTTCCAAAATGCTCCTGCGTAAGTTAACTCACGCAGGTGTAAAACAAAACAAACGTGACTTAGTTTTACACACCATACTCAATTGTGTACTAGTAAATCCTAATTGAACCAGAAAAGCATCTATGCTCTTTGTCAGATGAATTCCTATTTCGCTACCAGAATCATTAAAAAAATTATTTATAAGTGGCGTACTTGAGGTGTTCTTTATTCGCCATTCTCATGATGCGTATTAATTTATGACATCATCTCCACCAATGAAAATCTTTTCAGTGAAGAGATTGTAGACTATATGCTCTAGTAGCATGATATACAACAATGACCATAGATTTACTTTTGTAATATAACATCTTTCTTCTAGCATCAAGAATGTGTTTGCAGAAAGTGATCCAAACACTCTCAAATGACTCAAACTAGGCTTTTTACGCTCCAAACATCTTCGGAAACCTTCTTCTTTAATCTTTTAGTTGGACATCTATTGAGTACATAAGCTGCAGTGGTTACAACTTCACCCAAAACTGAATTTGGAACGCTCGTTTGTTACAATATACATCTAGCAATTTCCAAGATAGTTTTATTTTGCGATGATGGTTTGTGGTAATGGATTCCCTGTGAATTTCTGAATTCTTGATGGTTAGAATTGGAAAATATAGAAAATTGTGATGGAATCTTTATTCGCCTTTGAAGATGTTCTTGAAGTCGTATCCATTCGGGCTCAAGAACTGGGTGCCAATCCTACTGAAGCTCAAAGAACTGTATACAAATTCTCAAAGAAGAAAGATTGAAAAACAATATTTTTCCTTCGTCAAAGTGTTAATGATGGGAATTTCGACAAGATTTAGCATTTTACAATCTCTAAAGAAGCATGCATGAGATCTTCTTGAGAAGTATTATTCAAGAGGTGACAAGGTTAAGAAGGTTCAACTTCAATCACTAACACGACAAGATGAATTGATGTATATGGGGAAAATGAGAATATTGAAATATATATCTCACGAGTTTAAACATTATTCCGTGAAAACTTGTGGTGAAACTCTCTCTTATCAAATTACCATTGAGAAGATTATGTGTACTATGACCCCTTAATTTGATCACATAATGGTAGCAAATAAGGAATCTAATGCTTTTTCTACATTAAAGATTGAATATAGGGTCCTTAGAAGCTCTTGAATTGAGACTTGTTGACTGGAAAGGTGGTGGAAGTTTCTAAGATTGATCTCTAAATCAGCTAGTTTATCAAGAAATGGTGATAAGTTTGCTTACATTTTTAATGCCTGAGAAGTTGTGAGAACGTTGCTTCATTGAGAAGCAACCTACAAATACTTTCAAATTCTACTTGCCAATAAGTTCATTAACAATTTTCGAAGTGGTTCGTTCTTATGTGAATGGACCTTTTGAGGTTCCCTCAATAGGTGGAAACAAGCATTTCACTTCCTTTGTTGATGAATATAGCAGAAAGTTATGAATCTATCTGATCAAATCAAAAGATATAAGGTGTGTAATGTGTTAAAAAGATTTAAGGTGCTAGTTGAGAATCAGAATTGCCAAAAAATCGTGGTGCTAAGAACAAATAAAGATGGTGAATACACATCCAGAGCATTTGAAGCATTATGTGTAAATCATGGTATTCAACATGAAGACACTACTCCTTACACTCCATAGCACAATGTTATTTATAGTTACAACAAAACTAAGATATTAACTTGCCACCCAAGTTAACTAACAAAGTTAGTTACTTATCTAACCAACTAGTAACCAAACTCTAATGATTTTACCCATAGCTAATTATAACTATTAAAATAGAAAGAAAGCCACATATTTAAACGTTTATCAAGGAAAAAGTATTTCTAAGAAAGAAAAAAAATTGTCCTCCCTCTCCATCTAAAACTTGCATACAACAAGGCTAATATTATTCATCCCCCATACTTTTTTTCTAAAATTACACCTCTACACTTGTCACCTCACTTTCATATAGCTTCTCCCAACCTGGAAAAAAATGTTTAGGGTAAATTTTTTAACTTGTAATATTCAAATATATTGGGTATACATAAACTTATTGATTTTTGTGTTAATTTTTTTTTCTAAATT
>Ga0209282_1001106_pt1 | contig 14347 bp, 5 predicted proteins | sample Mtrugardesep15_FD_187529 | JGI IMG/M metagenome (GOLD analysis project Ga0209282, IMG submission 187529) | Root nodule microbial communities of legume samples collected from California, USA - M. trunc garden sep15 (SPAdes) (version 2) | ecosystem: Host-associated > Plants > Roots > Nodule...
ATCAAAATTAGTATGCTCTTGTCACTATTCAATTCTCATATGGTTTTCTTTATGAGTATTAATTTAAGGATGTTTGAAGAATGACTTTTGACACCATTACGAAGAATGTGCTTCCAGTGAACTTTGTTACTAAAACAAATTATAGGAAATTGTCACTGTATGTGGTAACCTGAGAAGCAAATGATGCTTCCACTAGGTCCCAAAATAATTTGCCCTAAATTTATCATATTCTTGATTTATTTATTTTTGTTACACAGTTTATAATTAATTGTGTAAGTTTAGAAAATAGAGATTTTCTCATCAGTTGGAAAAACAGAAGAAATAATGTGGAGATTTTGACTATTGACTTTTACATTGTCAACGATCAAGATTAATTATCCAATAGCGTTTAAATGAGATGACGCGGATCTTAACCAAGATTTTGGGTTTAGAATCTATGCTTGAGCATGCAACGGTGTTAAAACTCTTAGCAAAAGTTTGTCGTCTATTTAGGTCACACAAGACTCGAAAGATTAATCATTACAATTACGATTAATAATAAAGATTAATGATATATCTTGACCATTGATAATGTGAGGATCAATAAGTATTGATTTGTAAACACTTGTACCACCTCAGTAGAATATATCCTACAAATGAAATATGATTGGGCTATGGTATGTACGAGTGGTGCAAATTAGGGCTGGACAGATTGGGCCGACCCATCCAAAATCGTTCGGCCCGCGAACAGAAAAAGGCAAACGGGCGAGGCGAACCGGGTTTGGCGATTAATCGGGTTGATTGGTTCGGTTTAGACTGGGTAAGCCCGGTCGAGTTCGGATGACATAATTAAACCCGCGGTTAACCAAAACCTGACCGATACTACACCCACCTACTATTTACTTTACTGCTATACGTACTCTATACGCTAAAAGACTTCTCACTCCTAATAAAAAATTACAGATACCCATACATCTAGTTTTTTTTTTCCTTGAGACCCACAAACCAATGTCACTATCACCAAAACTATTATTTATATTTTATATTTTATTTCTCACACAAACACAAACACAAACAACAAGTGCCAGTACTTGCATCTTTTCTCTCTCAAAAAGTAAGACAGCCATGCTTCTCTCTTTTCTTCTTCTTCTTCTTCTTCTTCTTCAGAGCTCTTCTCACCCAACCATCCATATGTTGAATCACAAAAGAAAACAGTAACATCGTCGCCATGCCAGATTTGCATAAGCAACCCCACAAAAAGCATCACAAAACTCGAGTGTTGAATATGATATTTTATCTTCTACGATCTGATTTCATTAGATTTTTTTTTCTTTCTTTAATCTTCCATTGTCAAAGTCCAACTGAAACAACCGCTCACACCGAAAAACCGAAATTACGGGGAACCGAATCTGGAACAGGAGAAAACGGTGACTGATATCACCCGTGGTTTACGGCGGATTGAGGTTTTGGGTCCGAACCCGTCCGTTGTCCACCCCTAGCAAATGGTTGAGATGCAAGTGGTTTACTGGCTTCTGAAATTGCGGTCCCATGCCTTAGCCGTTAGGGTATCACAATTGCTAAGCAAGTACATGATGATGGCTGCCAATTCGTCACCAAAGACAACGACCCTCGTTACATTTTTTTCTTCCCTATTCTTTTTCTACTATTTCTTTTAATAAAAGAAATTTGTTAAGCATAATTACCTTTCTAGCCTTTTAAAATGTGAATTGTCCTGGACAAAAAAATGTTAATTGTCTAAAATAACTTTTATGGAAATTAGTTTTATAAAAAAAGTTATTACAAAATAAAAAAAAATTAATATTTGAAAACTATTTTAAGAATGATATGTTTACATATATTTAAAAATTTATTTATTTATTTCAGCTGTATCAACATTATTTATATTTGAAATTATTACACACACACATATATATATTCGTTCTTACCCATATATTAAATTTATTGAAAATTGTTGTTGACACTTTTGATAGGGCTGAAAAACACATGTAAATTACTTAAATATCCCTCAGCAATTAACCGCCGAATTTGTTTGGAACCGACTGCAGTTAAGGAAACCTCGGCAATTAAGTGCCGAATTTTCCATCGGCATATCATTAAGCATCTTTTTACTGGTATTGTGCTAATGCCATCTTCATCTTCTCGGTGGGTTTTCCACCTTTGCTTTCTTTTTAAGACTCTGATTATAAATTAAACCCTTACAAATCTTAGTTTTCATTTCAAGAAAATTCAGGGTATAAATTGTTGATGAATTTTTAATTAAAATTGGTGGTTGATTTTGAAATTTTTTTACTTTGATTTTGAAAAGGTTTTAATTAAATTGTTGATGAATTTTTTAAAACGTTTTAATGTGAAAGAGAAAAACGTATAACTGTGTTTAATGACTTTTAAAGTTGGAATAATTCATAGTAGACTAAAACAACAAATGTATTTTAATTTAGTATGTTAATTAATTTGAAGATTTTTTTTTAACAAGCAATTAATTTAAAAATATTGAAACTATCATTCGCAGATTTTAAAAGAGGCTTGATGATATGCCGATGGAAACTTCGGCAATTAACTGCCGAGGTTTTCCTCGGTAGTTAACTGCAAGCGGTTCCAAACAAATTCAGCAGTTAACTGACAAGGGGTAGTTGGGTACTTTACAAGTGTTTTTCAGTCCTATCAAATGTGTCAACAACAATTTTCAAATTTATTGTGATGTGAGATCAATTACTTCTTTCGTTTCTTTTTATGTCATTTTTGTAGTTTTTTACACGTATCTATATAACTAATAATTTTATTTTTTTTAGGGAAAAATAGCTTATAGCTTTTCATTATAAATCAATGCCGAAACACAAGAAGGTACAACATTACAAACAAGGGGACTAGCTAAGAAAATGGCCTCTCGTGCAAGGGTGTGAGTGACCTCATTCGCTTGTCTCCGACTAAACTCAACCTTAGAGTTTGGAAAATTAGTTTGGCATCGTCTCCTGCAATCAACTGTAATTGAACCGAATTCGGAAATGTCATTGTGACCTCCATTCTAGTAATCTACAACCTTTTTTGCATCTAGTTCAAAGTCCACATTCGTAAGTTGCAAATCTCACACCCAATGTAAGGCATGTGAAAGTCCCAAAGTTTCACTAATGTCCGTTGCACACACCGGATTCAACCACAATGTTTTTGCCTTAATAAAATTACCAGTTTCATCTCGAATGCACAAACCAAACCCAATAACATTTAAATCCTCCGAAAATTATGCGTCTACATTACACTTTAGCCTGCTACTTGCTGGTTTCTGCCACGACACCTGAACTGGCAGCGCTGCAACTGTACCCACAGTTGCTACATGTTCAACAGTATGCATACTAGTTGCATTTCTTGTCATTCCACACCTCTTCTTGCTACCATTTGCTACCTTTGAGCCAAATAGAAGATGACACACACTCTACAACAGTTTGGCAAGTTTATGTTGTGTTTTGCCAAACACGCATGTTACGACTCTTCCATAAGCTCCACAAGATCGTACAAAAAATATGAGCTTGATCTTGTGGCAAGTCCTGCAGTAAAGCGAAGATGATCTCAGTTGTTGTGTTGTTGTTCTGCATTGCCAAATCAACTTTACTCAACAAACAACTCTCCCTCGACACATTCCTTGCTTCATAATAGTCAAACAGTACGTGTATCATATCCTCATAACTCTCATCGCATAGAGCACACAAAGATGGACAATGAACTCCTTTATCTAAAAAACTTGCTCGCACCGGTAGACAATTCTGACACACTCTCCAAATTAAATTCTTCACTTTCAGTGATACCTTAATCCTCCAAATTATGTCCCACTTTCCTGCTCTATGAAGATGAGAATTACGTGTTATCTCCTCCATGCATATATGATACGCACTCCTCACAGAATAATGTCCATTTTTCTCCGCTCTCCATATAAGTTGGTCTTCCTCCACCTGACGAAAGAGAGAAGTTTTTAAAAATTTATGCACTGTTTCAGGATCAAAATAATAATTGATCACATTATAATCCCAATTATGATTATTGTGACCCATAAAAGAGTTAATTCTTGTCTGATGTATTACATCACTTGACTGGCATTCGCCTGAAATGCTACCACCATCACTCAACCAAGGCGCTTCAAAAATTGGAATATTAATTTTGCTACCTATGTTGGGTATTGTTATTGGTTGCATTGTTGCTAAAACAAATATTCTTGAATGTGTTGTTGGAACCAATGTTCCAACATCTTGGCACGGTTCAGTGTGTCTGGGTTCATGTCTATTTGTACGCGCACTCGTTATTATTTAAGGAAACAATGTTTCCTTATCTTGTTGGCCAAGCAACGCACATATCTTTACAAAATCAGTTGTGGAATATTTCTAAAGTAGTATTAATATTTTAGGAAATATTTGTTATTGTTTTGGACAATCCGAAAGATATTCCGACATTTTAGGACTTTCCATATTTGTTACTGATTTCTGTTTTGCAGATTAGCTGAACTGATCTGCTTTGTTCTGAAGCCCATCTAAGTATTTAACTCAAGCTGCTTCAGTATATAAACAAGACTTCAAGACCTAATTGCTCATTCAAGTCTTCATACTAAAAAGTTTAGATTTTTAGGTTTGAGTCTTTGGGTGCTCTACTCTTGTATCGGTTGATGCAAGTTTAGTTCTGATTATTTGTGAGCCTTTCTTGTATCGTTTGTGATACATGCTAAGGACTTAGATCGAGTTGTATACTCATTGTGTACTGCACTGAAGTTGTGAAACAAGGTGTTAGTTGTTTGTGTTTGAAGGTAACTTCATTCTGAGTTTGTGTTTAGGTCTGATAGGTCATAGGGGTTGTGACTGACCATAGGATAGTGGGATGGGATCTCAGATCTAGGAGTTCCTAGGTTATAGTTTATACGGGTAGGTCCTAGGTCTTTAGTGTAAACGAGGAGTTTGCTGAGAGCTATAGAATAAGGACTACACCAGTGGATTTCCTTCCTGGCTTGGTAGCCCCTAGAGTAGGTGTGTTTGTCATCGAACTCGGTCAACCAACTCATTGTGTTCTTTACTTTCTTGTCGTTTATTTTCTTATTTTTTATTTCTACTTATCGTACGATGTTGAAACATTAAACGGAACATTACAAATGTTCAAACATCACACAAAACATATTAAAACAAGTACGCTATAATTTCAACCTATTTTCCATCTAGCCCTTGAGCACACCACCCTTCTTGCATTAAAAATGATTCGCCAAACAAAACTTGGATTATGGCCTAGCTTCGTCTCAATATATTTATCACGTGGAAAGTACCTAACTTTGAAAAGTCTAGTAACCAAACATTCATGTTGGGTTTGAAATTTCCACCCTTGCTTTCCTAGCATTGCCAAATTGAAAGCCGTCAAATCTTTAAAGTCCATCCTGCCAAATTTTTTGTGAACTGTGAGTTTATCCCAAGATAGTCAATGAATACCTCTATTATTATTTCCACCATTTCCCCCATTAGAAGGCATTTATCATTTTTTCAATCTCGTCAACAAGAGTAGTAGGCAGCAAAAACATGCTCATAACATACGAAGGTATGGCTTGCAGAACAAATTTTATCATTACCTAGAGTAAATTACACTCTTCTCCCCTCCCCTCAAAGATGCTTGAATTACGCTCCCCTCTCCTCTTATAGTAAAATATACACTCCCTTCCCCTCTTATTCAAAATATATTAGAAAATATTTCATTCCCCTCCATTATGAGAAGCTTGAATTACATTCCTCACCCCTCTTATGTTAAAATCTACAGTTTAATCCCTCAATAATTATTTTTATTTCTAATAATCTAGCAAAAAAATAATAATTTAACATAATTTGGAAGAAAAAAAAAATATTGCGGGTCTATTTTAATATAATCAAAATTTGAATACATATTTTTCGCTATTTTTATTGACAATTTGATTAACATATAGTTTTAAACCCTAATATAAAATATGAAACAACCTAAAATAGAATTAAAATATGTGAAAAATCACTAAAGACAATAAAGTATGGTTATTTGAAAGGTAATTTTATACTCTAAAATATAAAATTAATCAAAAAATATTTAAATTTAATCATCAATGACATTTAAATTATAAAGAAATGAATTTATTTTTCTTAAATGATGGTTCAAAATTTGTATATATCATAAAAATAAAATTATGTATTTAAATTAAAATAGATTAAAGTGCAGTGCATATTATAATTGTTAAGGGAGGAGGTTGTATTCAAGCATCTTTTAGGGAAGGGGAGTTTAAATTTTTCTTTTCAAGAGATGGGAGTCTATATTTTAACATAAGAGAGGAAAAGAGTGTAATTCAAGCATCTTTAAAGAGAATGAATTGTAATTTACTCTTACCTCTATTCAAGCTTTAGACAAGCATTTGCTACTCCACAAATTAATCCTCTGCCATACTCCATTTTTAATAAAATTGAAGGTAGCTTTTTTATTTCTACCAATCATGGATGGTAACCCAAGATATTTGAAGTAACTCCTAGGATCAAAGTAACCACATTTTGGAGATTATTCAACTCATTCCTGCTCTATATAACTAATAAATTATTACTTTTGATAACATTATTTACATTTTATATATAGTACCCTTAATTCTCTATGATCCTATTCTATTAATTTCTCTCGATTAATGACAAATCAATAATTTATATTAATTAAACTTAAATTATTGACAAATCAATAATTAACATTAATTAAACTTATAAAACGAAAATAATTAAGAAAACACTTTTCTTTTCTTTTTCAAACAAAAAACAGAAAAACACAAAAAAGATGATAGTTTAGTCTTGGTCTAAATTAACAGGGGAGTAGCAATTAAACCAATGCTATGATAACAATTAGCCCACTGTAACGATCCACCATATTAGTCTAATCATAGTGGCTATTGGAAATAATTTCTCCAGATACCAGGGGATATGTCAAGTTGGAGAAGAAAACACATTTTTCACTACTTTAAATATAGGATCTTCAGTTTTTTCCTTTTTTTTTTTCTTTTTATAATACCATTTTCAAATTTTTATGTCCCATCTAATGAATACTCTGTAAAAACATTAACTTTCTCATAAAGTATAAACTTATAAAACAATATCAATATCAACAAATTCAATACTACAACTAATTTTCTTAATTCTTATTTAAAAAAAATAATTAATTTTCTTAATTCTCATGATTTACTCAAGAGATCAAATTTCGGTCAAAGAGTCTTGTTAACGAGTGCTTCCGGGGTACTCTTTAAACATGCTAAATAAAGTAATTATTCTTTTAAAATTTAAAAGTTTTCTATTTCCAATGCATCGATTACACAAACTTTTATAAAAAATTACTATTTAAGGTCTTTAACCAGTGTCCCGTAAGCACTAGTTAACATTTCCCTTTTTGTAACTCTAAATTTTTCTTAGAGCTAATTATCCATAGGGATTGAGATTTTAATTCTAAATTTTATTTGTGAATATTGACCACACTTTTAGCATTGATTCAAAGCAGACCGGTGGTTAAAAATCATCTAAAACACTAACAAAAATGATGTCATTACTTAAAAGTAGAAATTCATTATCCTCTTTTATGTAGTAAATTTTAGGAGAGTAGCTTGACTATTGTCGATTTGACAAAAAGAAAAGAAAATAAATATGCATTTGTTTTCTTATTTTTTGTTATATCGACATCAATCAAGTCACTCCGTCCAATGAAGAGGACCATGAGCTTCTTCAAACAAAACCACAAAGAACACCAGTTGTCATTTCAAGTACCAGAGTGGACCACTATCACTCCACCATGTGAAAAATGCAAGTTTATGTGAAAATTATTGACAAAATTCAAAAATGTAGAACTAAGAAAAATGTGATTTACTGGGTCCACTCTTGAAAAATACGTAAGTGGAAGCACCAACTTTACAACCTTGACAATATGCATGGCAGAGTAGTCTAATGTGTCACATCTTCAAAAATATCAAAGCACCAACTGAGTAAAGAATGGACCAATTAAGAGATAAACACACGAAAGTGACATGTGTTGCTTCAATTCCATTCAATAATAATCACTCAATTTTGAGGTTGAGATAAATTACATTATTACTTCCATGAAGACATAACTTCCTTCATCAAGAATAAACAATTTACACAAATCTAGATCTTCAATGAAGAACACACTAAATATACCTTGCTCATGCTTCAATCAATGAGTAGCACCAAGTTACAACAGTCCATTTGTCAAGCACCTCTTCCCTTTTCTTATGAGGAATATTTCACTCTTAATATTTATAGGACTCAATCAGAGTTCAAGCTCACACACAATTTTCAAAGTTTATGAAACTGTGTCAGGCCATGCCATATAAATTATGTGGCTTCTCTCTTGTTTTACAAGAGGAAAAAAATTAAATATTAAATATTTATTTTGATGTAGAAGAGCCACTAAGGTTAGGGTCTGTTTGATAGTAAACAATATCACCAGTGTCACTGACAAAATGGTCTTTTTTCATGCTTTTTATTAAATCTCCAATGAGGTGAAATGGTAAAGGAGTAGATTTCTTTGGCTCTCTGTAATATTTTCCAAGAACTGGTTTAGCTGCCTCAGTCTACAAGAGAAAAGAAATTCAAATTCATAAGAATTACCATTCAATTATTCATTCATCAAGAATAGTGTAAAGAGGTATTCGGATTCTCTGCAGTTAAGCACACATTTGACACAGGCACGCGATCTTAACCGTTGGATTAAGATCAGACGGTTTACATTATGATTTTTGTAAATCAAATCCAAAAACAAAGTTGAAATATGGGCCCGTCTAATCTTGATTCAGTGGTCTAAATCGATGATTGCGTGAACACGTAGAATCCAAACACTGCCTCCGGTCTTGAATTTAAGTAAAAATATACAGGCATAACTGGCAGTCTTAAATATCATCAAATTTAACAACTTTCTTTCTGTTTAATGTTGTCATACCTAAAATACCTTCAATAAATATATTACTTTTGTTCCTAATTATAATCTTCTATTGTTATTTTCATATATATCACGAAAATATGTAGTGTATTTACTGTGACTATTTGGTATATGGATGTTCCGAAAATACTCTTGTGTATATGTGCCCAACTTTTATTTATCTCCCAAGATAAAGTAATAGTATTTTTTGACACAATATAAATTAATAGTATTAATCACGGGTATATTTGAAAAAAATATGATAAATATATTTAGTTTTTCTTATAATCAAGAGCAGACGGATACGGAGTATGCGAAAAGAGATACTCACAGCTTCTATTAAGTGGTAGTGTGGGATTTGAGGAAATAAGTGATGAATGACATGAGTTCCAATGTCATGATGGATGTTATTTATCAATCCGTAGTCGCGATCAAGAGTTGTAAGTCCACCTCTAAGGTAGCTCCATTCCTGTCCATACAAAATGAAAGATAAAGCTGAGAAACAAGACAATTTTGAAAACTTCCAATTCCACATAAACAAAAATAAACTTTCTAAAGAAAAATTTAATTTTACTGAAACTCCAATTGCTTCTAAATTTATTCCAAATGAGGAAAGGCTTGGTTTTTTCTTTCTCTCAGCTAAAAATAGGTGAAAATAAAGGAAAAATAACAAAAATATGACGAGAAATTTACAAGGAAAAGAAAGGAAAATGATACCTGTCCACGATACCATGGTAATTTGTCTTCATGGCCATGGTGATGCAAATATGTGACCAAATCCAACCACATGACAAAAAGCTTCAAGTTCAAGTTATATCAAATTAGTACTTCATTTTGAATAAAAAGAAGTTTAAAAAAAGTGGCCAATGGTTAGAAAAAGTGAAGGAATAGAATTTACCACATAAGGAATGCCATAAAGCTTGAGTAATTGAATTGGACCCATTACAAATCCTAAGCCTACAAGCAAAGCAGCCATAGCTGTCCAACAAACTGTTGAAGTAATAACATCTTTTCTCTCATTTGGGACAAACAAATCACTGTTTGGATCAAAGTGAGAACCACTCTTCCCAGGACTCCTGCTCCACTGAATTCAAACACCATCATTAGATAAGATTAACAACAAATGTAAAATTCTATGTAGCACCGAATGGAATGTGTGTCCGAGTGTTCAACACTGACACTTGTAATTGCATGTAATCACTTCTATTTTCTAAAACTAGTTTCAGTGTTTACATGTTGGTGCCGCGTTTGGTGTGTGTGCCACATAGATCAATTTGTACACCATAACTAATAGCAAAACATGTTCAAATTCTGGTCAAATAGTTAGGTATTACGACTTACAAGATAGAATGGATATGCAAGCATTGGAAAAGGTATTGTAAATCTTAACATTTTTGTTGAATTGTCCAAGCTCCTGAAGATTTTCTCTGGCAACTGCAAGATTTGGAATTAAATGCAATGGATTAGAAACTCTGAATTTTGAAAGTCAATGATGTCAATCTCAAATAGCAGAAAATAGAGGTTAGTTCAAATTCCGCTACACGCTAGTGCTATAGTCACTATTTCACAACTTTTTTAATAGCAATTACTACACTATAGCGCTATAGCACCACTTTAGCCGTTATTTAAAAACTCTAGTGAACGATAAAGTTTCTTATATAAAATGATGGACAATAACATATTCGCCATAAAATTGAACAGTGCTTATAAGCTTACCGGGTGCCAAGATTCATCATTTTCAACATGTCCATGGTTTTGATGATGTGTTCTATGACTAATTCTCCTGCACAATTCATCAAACTCATTTCAAACTTAGACAAAAACAAATGCAAATTAAGATAAAAAAAAGTATAACAGGACTAGAAAAACAGCTATTCCAACATAAACATACCATCCATGATATGGTACTAGGATTGATGAATGCAGCAAATGCCCCGCAACACTGTTTAACTTAGGATTGTTTGAAAAGCTTCCATGACCACTAAAATATCCAAAACACCAAACATAATTATTAATTATCATAATATAAACTGGTAAACAAGATAAATACTTAACATAATCATCAAAACTTAAAAGAGTACAACTTTGTCACTAACAAAAAAAAACCAACAAATAATAATTGAACAAAAATTAACATCAAAGGTTAAACATAACAGAGAGACTAAATTGGCTATTAGTAGTATTTATAACAACCAATTATGACCAAGAACAAAGACAGCTCAAAACATCAACCATAGTCATCAATTATCATAACAAATTTTTCAACCAAGAAAAAATACCAGCCAATAATAATTTAACAAAAATCAACATTAAATTTAAAAAAAAAAAAACTAACAGAAGGACTAAATTGGCTATTAGTATCTATTACAACCATTCATGACCAAGAATAAAGACAGTCCAAAACATCAACAATAGTTATCAATTATCATAACACAAACTCAAATAGTCCAACTTTGCCATCGAAAAAGAAAAAACAACCAATAGTAACTGAACTGAAAATGAACATTAAAGGTTAAAAAAAAAACAAAAAACAACAATAAAAAGATGAAATTGATATTACTAGTATTTATATATAATTACCAATCATGACCAAGAACAAAGAGAGCCCAAAACATGGTTCCTTGAGCAGCCCAATAAAGTGGCCAAACAAACCAACTATTGACATAAGCAGCAATAACAGCCAAACCAAAAACCACAACAACATCCCTAACAACATAGCTCATAGATTTCCAAGGATCCTTAACCCAACAATGTTTAGGTATAGCTGCTCTTATATCGCCTAATGTAAAAGGTGGTGGTGCACCAGGGTCAAAATTTGGAAATTCCTGAACTACCCCTCCTCCACCCTTTTCTTCTTCTTCCTCTGCAACCCTTGAAGGAGCACTCACTCTTAATTCCCATGTTTTTGGTTTAAACCTTAGATCTGAAGATACCCTTTTGGTTGTTTTGCTTAAAAATCTAATCTTTGAAGGTTTTTGTAATGAAATTGTGTTTGTTCTTGGTTTAGGGTATAATGGTGGAAGTGGTCTTAAGCCACATTCTGATAAAAACAATGTTGCCATTGGTGAGTGAGTGAAGCTAAAGGATGAAAGGAAGAAGCTTTTTGTGGAGGGTGGTGTGGGATTTGGTTCTCAAGTTCTTAGCTTTTTGATAGTCCCTTAAAAGGGTGGAATGGTAATTCAAGAAAATTGAAATATGTGATGCAAAATTGATGGATGAAAAAAAAAATGTTTGAGACAAAGAACTAGGTAAGGATATGTGTGTTTTGTGTTTCAATGAGAACCGCAGGTTTGTGTTGTACTTTTCACTAAGGTTTCTTTGTCACCGTACTTGCTCCTACCCTCAAGTTGTATATCAAATCTGACAGAAAAAATCTAAGATTTAATAAAAGGGTTATAAGGGAAAGGAAGGAGTGAATGAGATTGAATTGAAGGGGGAAGAAAAGGGTGTGTCGTAGTTCATGTTGTGGCCTTGGAGATTATATACACGCACGGGATGTGTAGGTTGTAGGGTTGAGGCGTAGGAGCAATTGGGCCATGTTGATGTGTCTGAAATAGTTTCGGTCAATTGTTCGGCTCAATGATCGACTAATTTAGAAGATCAAATTCACTGTTTATTTTTGAGGTTTTTATGTGTAAGATAGCCAATAGAAATTAGGAAATATTTGCATTTTGAATTGAACCGAACTGTTTCAAACCAAACCGAATTGTTTTAAACCAAACTGTTATTATTGATATTGTTGAAATTTTTTTTTAAAAAAACAAACGAAATCTGATCTTAAAAGTTTAAAAAACCAAACCGAAATGTTTCGAACCGGACTGTTTTAAACTGAATCAAATTGTTTCAACTAAATTTTAAAATTGTTAGTAATGACTTGGGCTTTTTGTTTGGTTTAGTTCAGTCCAGTTCAATAATTTAATTTAATTTAAAGATTTATTTTGCCCACCTCTAATAAAAATCAATGCTTGAAGAATATGAACATAAAATCTTGACATGAACGTATATTAAGAATTCAAACATATACCCGTATCAACCCACGCGGGTTACCCATTGCTCAATATAAATTACAAATATGGTGCGCCACAAGTGTTACATGTATAAAAAGAGTCAACAACAATAAAACATATGCTCTCTAAAAAAAAACAATAAAACATATGCTAGAAGTTTTTTTTTAAAAAGGAGCATATGCTAAAAGCTTCCTTTCATAATAAATAAGAAAATTAAGATCGCTAAAAAAAACAAAGATAGACCATCATTTTTTATTTTAATTTAATTGTTGACGAACTAATAGATATGACAAATGGTTGAATTTGTTTTCTTTGTCTATTTATTGTTCTAATTATTTCTTATAGTTTATTAAGAGACAAGTTAATACAATGGTACATCAACTAGTTCGAACGGTTGCATATAAGACTGATGCTCGTGATTTTGATGTTATACATACATGATATAGCTCAAAAGTAAGTATGAAAGTTTTATCGTATTCACAAGGATTTGATGGATATTAGGATGTTCAACAAAGTTTATAATCTTAAGTTTGAAATAGTTTATGATTGGTTCATAAAGTGTGTTCCATATTTTTTTTTATAAACAAAATAGAAATTAAATTAAAAATAATAGGCAGTACAACATTATAGGCAAGGACTTTACCCAGTAAACTACAAAATCAAAACTCTAATGGGTGATACGACAACTCAATACGAAGGTGGTATAAGAGATAAACAACCCTAAACAACCACCATCGCGGACAATTCAACGAACTCACGTATGAGCACAAAATCGAGTTGAAGAGAAGCAAGTTGTTGAGGGTCACATGAATTACCTCGATTACGACATAAATTCAGTGTTTTGCGGCATTCTTCAATATATGCTTTTAATTTGTTACAATTGCTCTTACTCCAAGATAACAAAACATTTGTGCATACTTATATTCTAGGCACGATCGAACGATGAAAGTTGTTCTGCCATCTTTCCTTAACAACATCTTTGAATTCGGGGCCACCACTCAATGTATTCTCATATCTAGATTTGCATTGCGCGCCCATTCTAAAACCTGGTTCAAGATTCAATAAGATATAATGGTGATCGGATGCAAGAGCTACCAAATTTTCCAACTATGCATTTGGGAAGATCGCTGCCACCCGTCGTTCACAAGTGGCTTGTCCAATCGTTCCTTAACTACTATAGAAGTGTTAATACTCTTGACCCACATGTACTTATAACCAACCATAAGCACATATGTTTAGCCAGAATTTGACACTGCTTGGCGAAACCCATTAATTTACCACACTGTTTTTTCAACCCTTCCACTTTTTTTCACGATCACACAAAATGTCGTTGAAATCACCACTAATACACCATTGTAATTAGACATCCCTCATGAGAGTTCGAAGAAAATCACAGGATTCTTGGC
>Ga0209282_1001107_pt1 | contig 14346 bp, 6 predicted proteins | sample Mtrugardesep15_FD_187529 | JGI IMG/M metagenome (GOLD analysis project Ga0209282, IMG submission 187529) | Root nodule microbial communities of legume samples collected from California, USA - M. trunc garden sep15 (SPAdes) (version 2) | ecosystem: Host-associated > Plants > Roots > Nodule...
TTTATTGTAAAACCCAAACCCAAAGGCTTTCTTTTATGTAGTTTCAGCCTTTTTTTCACAGAGATGCTGTTTCAGGCTGTTATTTAGTTCTTTTTACTGCAGAAAATGTTGGTATTCCTATATACATCGTTATGGAATTTGTATTTCTTGTTCCTTTTTATATTTCCTTCGCATAATAAACACAAACCAACCTTACAGCATGACATGCAGATGAAATATATGAGCAGTATTTCAGAACTCAGTACATTTATAATTTTTTATTATTGTAAATTAAAGTTTTGATGTATTGAACGCTTGTTTGGTTGAGCGATAAGCAATTGCCACCATAAATCTAGAGTTCTTGCACGGTAATTTTAGAAGCTTCAGTCAATGTATAGAAACAAAACACAATTCTATACAAACCTGTAAAAGAAAAGGGGAATAGTATAGGGCAAACTGCAAAAGAGAGCAAGGTATACATGTGTAAGTAGTTATTACATGGTTAGCTAATTAATCAGTTATCTAATAAGTTTTGATTAACTAACTAGTATGTGTGTCTGGTTCATTTGGAAGAAGGGGGAGATAAGAGGTTTAATGGAGCTAGGGAGAGGGAATAAGAGGTATTTTAGTTACATATATGTTTGGTTCAAAAGTTAAGGGGATAGATTTTGAAATAATTAACGAGTCTCATGATACATATGTACCTGTAAAGTTAAAAGAAGTTTTGATACCTATTCTTTACATATTTCTACCAGTTTAACCGCGACAAATAAAAAATAGCACATCAAAATATAGCTCTTCAACACAAATCAAACTAATAAAATGACGGTGATTTTGATGAATCATCTAACCTAATAAAATGAATCTAGAAAAATAACAACGTAAATGTATTCCTGTAATGTATAAATAAGAATGATATTGCTATAAGATTGGTAAGAAAATCAAATGATAGAAGATTGACAATAAATGACCATATGTGTCCATGTACATGTGCATTACAAAAAATTGTTTTTCTCCGTATCCTTCCTAGATTCCAATTCATTTGCAGTTGCTTTCATCAAAAGACAGTGGAATCCAAAACATTCTATAACCTCATCACTTGACTTGTTCCCCGCAATCAAGTTATCATCTCAATCAAGGTTGATGTTTTCTTGTTATAATAACTTCATTTCCTTTACTTTCACACAACATGGATACAGAAATAGTTTTATGATGGTATTCAAGCTGAAACAATTTTGAGAACTCTTATTCAATTTAAGCATATATGTGTAGGCCGGCCACAACAACAAAAAATGTTGAAATTAAGTTTAAGATGTATGTATGCATGCGAGCAAGCTTGCGTGCATGCATGTACGTATGTGTATGTATGTTTGGGGGCCCTTTTAGGACTCGATCCCAGAATGATGCTTTTCTAGATTCTCAAATTGGTTCTCTTCCAATCCTTGTTCGTCCATTTGATCTTTCTTTTGTATGCTATGCTTCAAAACTAGGGTTGAGAATGAGAGTGGGAAGAAACTTGTAAATAAGTTTGAGTCAAGGTGGAGATGATAAAGAGCCGAGACAAACAACATCGTAAAGCAAAAAATAGGATATACAAAAAATTTAAAATTACTCTCTCCAGTCTCAATTATAAACAAAAGTTAAATTTTATTCACTCAATAACTAATATATATTAGTTATTGAATGAATTTAAAAATTTAAAGTTTTACATCAGCGAATAAAATAAAATAAACACGGTGTAAAGTATTGAGTAGACAAACATTTTCTGGAATCACTTTAAAGTGCTGAAATTGAAAACAAAACTTTAAAAAACAAAGAAACAAAAAAAAATTCAAAATACCATCAAGTTCAAAACGATATAATTCTCACGAACAAGAACATCCTTTTAAAGGTATATGGGGCGTAATGTGTTTCACATGATACACTCGCCAGAGTTCATATATCCTCCATCTTTCTCCACATAGCATACAAGAAGTCTAAGTCTTAGAAAAATTGTTTCATTTTCAATTACTTTGTTTTAGAAAAGTTGTTTTATTTTCAATATACACTTTCTCTTTTTAATTGCAAGGTAATCCTTATGAATGTAGCACAATATGGATGGTTCGTATTTTTAATTTCTCAAATTGGTTCTCTTCCAATCCTTGTTTGTCCATTTGATCTTTCTTTTGTATGCTACGGTTCAAAACTAGAGTTGAAAATGAGAGTGGGAAGAAACTTGTAAATAAGTTTGAGTCAAGGCGAAGATGATAGAGTCGAGATGAAGTCGTGTACTGTAAAACTATATACCTAAATAACACTCGCCGCCCAACAAAATCATGCTTAGTGTGATTCTTTCCCCCATAGTATTTTAAATATAATCATAAAGGTTAAATGGGTAAATTGAGATAAGGTAAAAGGTTACATCATTTACGTTTTTTTAGTTTCGTATCAAACTTTTATCTCTTTAAAATGTTACATCATTATTCTTTTAATGACTCTCCATTTTAAAAACGAAGACGTATCTAAATCTAACTCTGCAGGTTGTTTTTTTAATAATTTTTATTAAGAGGCAAAGCCTCTATGTGATTGGTCTAAAAGATGCATCATTTTTTCTTTGATATTAAATGAGTGTAGAAATTTTTTATGAATGAAATCATCGTGATTTGAGATCCAAATTGCATAAAAAAAAAGTAAACAATTTAACTTTTAATGAAAAAATAAGGTTAAGTGTGGAAGAAGTGTATACTTGATTTATGTAAGAGACAAGTCGAACTATATCTTCCGAAATTAAGTGAACGAAAATTACTTTTGATGGAGGTATTTTGGATATTTTGAGAGGCATGTAAGCAAATGATGGAGCCCGTGGAACAATTCTCATTTTTTAATGGCGATCGTTCTATAGATAACTATGAAACATTTCTAACTTGAGACGTTGGTGTAAAATTGTATAGTAATAGTAATAATGGAAGAAGAAGAAGTAAAAAAAGTATACCCTATGGCATGTTTATTGGCTCAGTTGACTGTGCCCTGTGCAGTTGGAATCACGAGCAAACCTAGAAATGTATGTAATGAAGCTTTTTTCTCTTGGTTTTATCCTTAGGAAATGGATATTTCTTGTTCATGAGCTCAGTAAATTACGAGGAAAATATAAGAGGGGTTAGTTAGAATCAATACTCAAAGGTCCCCACTTTTAAGCTATAAAGTCTGGATACTCCAAAATAGAGACATATCTGTATGGAATATCGATGCTTCGCAGATACTCTCGTATACGTATACACGGAGTATCGGAATTAATTATTTTAATTTAAAATATATATTTTATCGAATACTTATAAGATACTCGACAGATACACACAGATACTTATAAGATACTTCATAGAGACGTATCTTAAGAAAAATGAAGTTGTGTTGTGAAAATTCAATGGAGATGGATATGATTCAATTTAATATACGAATCACTATAATTATTTTTTGATTAACAAATTAAAAATTATGATTTTGGTGTATAAAAGTAACGAGAGAGGGGAGATTTAATCAATCAACTTTAAACAAACTTTGTTTTGAGTTCTTTTTTTGATACATTTGTTGATATCCTAACGTATGAATGAAAATAAAATATGATTTATACGAAAATTTTACATTTTTTATTTTGATCATATGTATTATTTTTTGTAAATTGTAACTTTTATAATTATATAGATTGAAAAGTAATCAATGTTTTTTATTTAAGTATTTTACATGCATATAAATTTTAGTATAAATATTTTGTTACGTATCTTAGCCGTATCTTAAATTTTAAAAAATTTGCATATCCTCGTACCCGTATCGTACTACGTATCCGGGCTTCATAGTTTTAAGTGTTAGCTAGCTAGTCAAGGGTTTCAAATGAGACAAAACACAGCATGGGTGGAATCCTAAGTCGCTGCTAGAAGTACCAAGTTACTAATATAATTTGTCATCAAAATCTAAAGTTAAAAAATATGTCATCGAATATGGTAAATATGCATATTACTTTTGTTGCTTACATGTAAGTATATTTGCTTTACTATACACACATAAATAATTTGTTTCACTTTATAGCTAGCAAGTTAATTTTCAAGGTTCATAATTATTGATATGCCATTTTCCATTTCATGATTATTTTTTCCTTCCGGAATTATATACAATTGGATGATATGGACAAGTTAAATAAATCATAATAATTATTCCACTGTATGTGTATGATGATATGAAGGAAACAAGCAAAAAAGGTTGTTACTTTTTCTTCTTTTTTTCAGGGAGGCATTATTTGGCTTTTCTTTCGTTGTACCTATAATTGTTGGCTTTATTAATTGAATACCTTAAAAGGAACACATACCCTTCAAATTAGAGGAACCCCTCCCCACACACACACACACACACACACACAAAAACTCCTGAGTGCAGAATTTTTTGTTGTTTTGTTACAAACACAAAACGTAGCATTTATGACCCAACAATACTTTAGGCCAAATGAAAATGACTTGCATTGCCCATTACGCTCGTGAGCAACCAACTATGAAATTTGACAATGACAATTGCATCCAAATTATAACGTCAATTATTGCATTTTTCTTATTGATAGATAATAACAAGATGAAATTGATGGGTATCCTTTGCTTTATAGTTTATACTACTATAGATATGACTATGATTTTTTGTTGTAGTTGCAAGTATATTATTCAAAAGTAAAGTATATATATGAAGACAAAAGGTGATCATAGAAAAAAACATAAAGAGAAAAGGTGGAACTAGAATTTGATAAAACAAAGTTGGAGGAGAATATGAACAATAAAGGCACGGCTTAAAATTGAATCGATGGGGCAAAACACCCACCATTCAAGCTTCCCAATCACATTTCAAATCATGCAAAAGAAAAAGACATTGACAATTTTTTTATCCAAAGCTTAAATTAACAAAATCAAAATCATTGACATTTTTATTTATAAAACTCAAAACAAGACTCCAAATAAGAGAACAAAGCCGGTTTCTCCATTTCTTCATTTAACTCTTCAAAGCCTCAGATTTTACTCAACAGCTAGGGGCACAGACTCAGCCTGAGGTACACAGAAATGCAACAAAATGCATTGATTAGTAACTTGATAGAAAAATATTTATATTAGTTTTCGAGTCTAACTTAATCTTATAAAATATACGTGTAATATAAAACTTACCAATTTGCGGTACTTGAGAGCATAGAACATCTCAAGATAGCGGCGGCTCTCAAGACGGTCGAGGTTAGACACATGCTTCCAAAAGCCATAAACACCAGTGAGTGTAAGAAGCCTCTGAGAGTAAATTGTCCATGTGTACCTGGAAGCAAAGCGAAAAATAAAACAAGTTAATCACAATTCACACAACCTAAACAAAGAAAACTATGTAATATGGTTATAGTAGCTTACTTCTCTTCAATACGTTGGAGACCACCTTGAGAGATCTTGTCCCAGTGAGATGGATCAACTTTGACCTTCTCAAAGAATTCAACAAGGAGATCAGCAGCGCGGTCGCCATGGTAAGGATCAATGTGGAATCCAGATTTGCCATGGACAATGATCTCAGCAGGGCCACCATTAAGAGTTGCAAATGTTGGCAATCCAGTAGCCATGGCCTCAACAACTGTCAAACCGAAAGCTTCGTACACAGCCGGTTGCACAAAAGCTCCCTTGGTGTCACAAATCACACGGTACAGTTCTCCATTTCTGACACGGTTCATCTGAGAGGAAATCCATCTGAATTGGCCATTCAACTTGTAGGTCTCGATTAGGCCATACATCTTCTTCATCTCAGCTATCTCTTCCAAGTCCTTTGACTCCTTCCTCCTATCTCCGGCCACAACGACAAGGTTCACCAACTCACGAAGCTTGGCGTTCTTGCCGTACCACTCAACAAGTCCTGTAATGTTCTTCACACGGTCCAACCTTGCCATGGTGAAGATAATTGGCTTGTTGCGGTCCTTCAGCACACATCTGTTAGGGTTAAATCACATTCGATTAGATAATGTTTCATGTGATAATGACAACAACATAAAAGGAAATAAATATGAGAGGGAGAGAAACTCACATGTGCTCTTCATTCTCAACTGAGCTGTAAAGAAGCTCTTCGATTTCAGGGTAGAAGGATGTCAATCGGCGACTAGTTTCAGTGTAAGGGAAGTAAATGGTCTGATCAGCTCCAGGAGATACAATGTTAAACTTTGGATCGAAGACATCAATACCGTGCACGACACGGTAGAGTCCTGGAAGAGTAAAGGCAGTGTGACTCTCATACTGTCCAACCTTATCCTTGCTGTACAAGAAAATACAACAATTTTAGTGAGTCTGTTAATCAAAACAATAAAAATTAGCATAATGAACAATGAAGGGATATCACACCTTCCAGCAATCTCTTGGAAGGTACTAGTGATGATGAAATCTGTGTGGTTCATTGCGAAAAGATCAGCGGTAAATTGACAGGAGAAGTGATACTTCTCTTCGAATTTTTTCCAGTAAATGTCGGATTCGGGGTACTTAGTCTTCTCGAGTGCATGAGCAATGGTACACTATAATAATGGAAAAAGGGGAAACATTAGACCAAAGCATAGTCAACAAAATGTTACAACTTTGAACTAGTATAATTGTTCATGTGGACAAACCTGAGTGACACCTAATTTATGTGCCAACAAAGAGGCAACAATGTTTCCATCACTGTAGTTTCCAACAATCAGATCTGGTTTGCCTTGCAACTCTTTGGCAAGCTCATGAGCAACATCCTAATGACAAGATACATATAATTGAACTGAATGTTAGATTACAATTAAAAAAACATCAAAATGTTTGCAAAATGTGAGGATTATGGATCAAAATAACACCTCAGTGTAAGTTTCTAGATATGGCCAGACTTCAAATCGTGAGATCCACTTGCGAACAATTCCCTTCTGATCTCTGAAGGGAACTCGAAGAATGTGGCAATGCTCAGTTCCATAGACCTTTTCAAGCCGTTGGCCACAAGTAGTTCCGACTGCATCGGGGAGAAGACGAGTGATCTGTATTTAATAAGAACATACATACACAAGTACCAACCAATTAGAGAATTATCCATACACAATATACAAGTAAGTTAAATTCATAGAATTTTTTGCTTATATTTGAAACCAAGAGAGTACTATATTATGACTTACAATGAGAATGCGAGGGATCATATCCAAGCCTTGTTTCTTAATGCGACTGAGCATCTCGCTCTCCAAGGCACGAACTTGATCCAAGATGTAAACAACCTATATTGAAGATCAAGTAAAACATGAGTTAAACTTGATAGGTATAATAGTATGAGATTCTCACAAACAAAGAAAACAATTCATGTTGAACTAACCTGGCCACCAGTATCAGGGTATCCCAAGACATCATCTTGAGCAAAGTAACCATGAGGAGAAAGGATGACAACATTAAAGACCATTGGGATTCTATCAAGGAAAGTCTCAAGGGTGCAAGGGTCAGGAGCTTCAAGAAGATCCAAGAGAAGTTGGATGGACTCGAGGACGCGCTCTGCGGTGTCTCCCCAACCTCTCTCCAAACCAATCTCCTGGAACCTGTGTTCAAATTCTGAGTATGGTGTTTCAGGATCAATTGTGCTTAGATACTCTTCAGCTTTCCTCAGAACATGTTGAAGAGAATCAGGGTTTTGAATTCTGTCATTCAACATCAATGTCTGCATATGTAAAAAAACACATTTCAGTGAAATCAAAGAAGACACACAAGATCACTGCTAAATAAAAATATACTAAGAGAACATGTTTAATTCAACAATGAGTTTAACAAAATCATGGTGGTACCCTGATTTTGTTGAAGTTACTTGGTGTAATTTTTGCCAAAATCATGATGACACACTGTGATTCTGCCAAACTCACAGTCAATCCAAACATGCAATACAACAAACTGAATTTGTATTCAAGATCTGGTTATTGGACATAGTTCAAACATGAATGTGGATATTCAAAGTCTATTAGTTTTCACTGAATATGAGTTACCAAAGGAGGTCTACAATTGATAATTAAAAATGCCAATCACTACTAATTTAAATGATAATCAAGTAAACAATTCTCACTACCATGCAAAATGAAAAAACAAAATCAAGAGCAAGAAATAGATACCTTTCCCTTGTAGCTGTGAAGTCTGAGAAATTCCAAAAGTGGATGTAAACTCTCCTTGTCATGGAAGAGTTTAGCAGAAAGGTGGCGATTAAGGAATTGCACACCATTTCCAATTGACTTGTTGAGAGTAGGACGAGGGAAAGATGCAGCAAATGGTTCAAAGTCCAATTCAAGCACAAAATTTCCATTAGCACTGCAATAAAAGTGACAGAATCAGAACCATTCACAATTTGTGTAAGAATATAACAAAAACTTGATTTATTACCTTCCATCAACAAGTTCTTCCTTGAATTTGAGAAACTCAGCAGGTTGCAAATTTTCAACAACAAGAGCATGCACATTCACTCTCAGATACTCCCAAATACCTGGCCTTGGACGAACAGCAAGTGCAACCCATGGTGGCAAAACTATTGCTTCCTACAAAGTCAAATTGAATTCAGAAAAAATCAATAAAGCATATGAATTATATACACATAATGATCAAAAAAATTACCTGTGTGGATCTCAAAACTTCACCAAATGCACCATCAGTCAGCTTCTGTCTACTCTCTTCAGGAATTTCCTCAAACTCAGCAATCACTTGATGGTGTTGCAAAATTCCCTTTCCCTTTGCTTCAAGCCTTTAAAAACCATCAAACATTGAACAAATTGAGCTGAAATAATAATAATAATAATAATAATAAAACTTTATTCAACGATGATTGATAAACTAGTTACCTTGAAAGAAGGGCCAAAATTTCATTCCTATTAGCAGTTAAGGTTTCATCAAGCCTCTCCTTGAGACTATGAACACGAGTCAAACGTTCTGTAGCCATTGAAAATCTTCAACTGCAAACACAAAAATAATTCATCATCACTGTAAGTAACAGATCAACAACATAGTACAAAATTAACCAAACACACTGAAAAATCAAATCAAATAATAGTCAACAAAACAAATTAAAAGTTATATATTCTAGAAGGAAAAAAAAACTGGATTGGTTTTTCAATTTCAACAAAGACCTACGACCCACCATCACCAACCACCTGTCCAATAAAATATTAATACCAAATCTTTCACTTTTCTTCAACTAAGATTTCAACCATAAACAGTGGATGAGAATAATAATTTCCTTTTATTTATTAATTATTTCTAGTAACCACCTTAAGAATTTTAAGGTTACTAATGCTCATAAGTTAGTGTTTATCCATAAAATTAAAAACAAAATTTATTTAAGAAAAGAACAAAGAAAGAATCACTTTGTTCTATGCCAGGCTGTATAAAGTTTCGTTTTTGTTTTTTATTTAATCAAGCCCATGCATGTTGTGTCATCAAGTTTCTTGAACAAGTATCTTGAATAACGACAGAACCTTGTTCTTGAAAATGAAACCGTGTATAGTGTCTCAAGAACAGAACATGAATAAAATTCAACAAAAACAGAACTAGACTTAAAAACTCAGCACTATTTTTTCATGCATGAAAGAAGAAAGAGAAAAACATGATTGACACATGAGATCAGAATCATGATATAGTGTTTGATCTTGTGATCACAAAAGAAAGAACATGCAGAGGTGGTGGAAGAGTGACGTGGCATGAACAAACAGGGGAAAAACAGAGCAACAAAGAAAAAGAAAAATAATACCTATGAAAACAGAGTGAACGCAAAAAAGAGAGGGGGTGTAAAAAGAAGGGATGAATGAATGGAAAATAAGGTGGTGGCTAACTCAATTTATAGAACAAGAAAGGAGATACATAATGGGAATTTCACATGCTGATGTGGCACTTATATTATTAATTAGTTAAAGGAAAAAAGATTGACCAATCAAATTTATTTTGTTTTATTTTATTTTATAGTTTAAGATGTTCACCAAAGGTCAAAAATCTTTACCTATCTTTTTCTTACTTCCAAGCTTTTTGTTGTTTTTGACAATTCTTATCTTCTTCTTTTTTTTGAGAGGAATTCTTATCTTATTCCTCAAGCCTAAAGTTAAATAAATGCAAAGAGAATATTAGAAGTATATTCTTTTCAAAATGTTGCTTTATTTTTTTTGACAAAATTCTAAATGTTGCTTAAAAATTGAAATAAAGCTAGAATATGCATACTTTTAGCAATTACCTAAAGTGCGGTTCAGTTTTTTTTCGGGTAAGAAGGTACAAATTTGATCTGGATAGGATTTACTCTGATAATAAAAATTATACCTTTTTTTATATGGATAAAAATATATTTCTTTCATAATTTTTTTTTTAAATAATTGAAAAGACAATTGTTATTGAAAACTCACACACATAAAATGAAGGAGTTATGTTTAAATCTCGATCATGGTGATCAACCTAACAATTTCGACGTATTTGTGCATAGACAATTTTATTACATATTTTAGAGTCAATTTAATTCCTTATATGTTTTAAAATTAAATTACTACATCACAAAATGAATTTAAAATATAATTAATCTTTCAACAAAGAATGTTGAATTCAGAACGGCTACATATTAACACCGGAAGGTTCAACCATCTATGTCAATTTCCATGTTTATTTATTTGAAAATGACAAATTTCCATATTAGATAGATAAAGAGTTATGACATCAAATAGATTTTAAACTTGAATGTTCTAAGTTTAAGTCACACTAACATCTTCGAAAGAAGATGCATATAATTTTTTATATAAATGTAGCCCTAGAGCTTCTCATATATCTTGAATTGAGGTATCACCACACCTTAAATATATATATATATATATATATATATATATATATATATATATATATATATATATGTATGTATGTATGTATGTGTGTGTGTGTGAGATAACTAAAGCGACTCTTTTTATTGCAATTAATCTAGTGATTTAAATAAACTGATTAGCAGCAATGCACGGAAGTTAAATATGTGTCATGAGTGTAGTTATCGACAATGATTTTTTTCTTGGTGAAAAAATTAAATTGTGGGGGTGCATTATGGTGGTGTTCGTCACAAGCAAAGACTTTTTTCCTATTGTTATATTTATTTAACTTTGGTTTACCTACTAATCCTCTAATTCCTCTTGTTATTGGATAATGCATCAATAGGGAGTACTGACCCCTCCTGTTGCTTGTTGCAATTGAGTAATTTATGTACGATGATTGTAGTGTATAGTGTTCAGATAATGTTATAAACAGCACTAAGAAACAAATTGAACCTATCAATAATTAGATAATGCAACCGTAAGGGGTACTTAATAAAGAATATGCTCCTAATTAAATAAGTCAGCAAAGTAGCCAATGATGATGATGACGACCATGTGACATTTAACCCCATGCAAATGTCGAAAATACCAAGACTTGGCGATAAATCATATATGAAACTTTACATCCAAAAAAAATATATATACTATGAACTTCAATTTATAAATAAACATCAAGTTGATATACCTTATTTTTGAAATGCCCGAACCCGGAGGAGAAAACGAGGTAAACGAAGTCAAGCAAACAAAACTCATTTTTCATTTTAAAATACTAGTCCAATCAACAAGACTAGATGTTCTTGTTAAAAAAACAAGATTAGATTTAGATGTAACATAAGCAGCTAGACATTTACAATTTCACCAACCAATATTTGAGTTTCAGGTGAAAGATATGTTGATTTTGTTTTTTTAGTAGTCTATTGGCTGGAGCTCACACATTTTTAGATACGGAGAAGTGGAGTGTCAGGGGTTCGAACTCCTGCCCCTGCATAAATTATGCAATGTCCCTATCAACTGAACTAAGCTTATGGAGACAAATATTTCGTATCAAATTGACATAAATATATCCAATTGAGATAATTTAATTATGAAAACCCAAAAAAAAAAAAAAAAAATGCTAGTCCTGTATAGAAGATAATCTTATATTATCTCCGTTAAAATAATAATAATACATTATCACTTATTAGGTTAAATTGTTCAGTATCAATCTCATAACAATACATATTATTAGTACTTCTTTTCTAAGTCTATCTTATTAGATGAGTGTATGAGACACTTCAATGTAGAATTCATGATAATGCAACCAACCCTTCTCTTGTTCCTACTTTCTAGCAATTTCTATGTAATTCGTTTGTAGTTATGATTACATTTTTAAGAAAATTCCAAAGTGTCATGCTTTTTATTATAAAATAAGTTTCAATAACTAAAATATTTATATCGATAGAATAATTAGAATAATTGAGATACAATAGTTAAATAAGAGTATTTCTTCATAAGATAATTAAATAAGAGTATTATTAAAAATATAATTAATTTGTTTATCTTGAATGTCTTATGATTGCCAATGCCAAATGGTTTTAAAATTCTAATATCAGAAAAAATAAAGTGGATAACATGGTCAAAAAAGATGGATAACATCACCAACGTACTATAGTACTCCACTAGCTCAAATTTAGTAAAAAGTATTTGGTAGGTACGGTAATTTAAATTAGAAATTTAATTACTTATATGGCAGTGTTTCTGGAAAATATTCATCATGATTACTGCCAACTTTTCCCGTCGTGGTTTTGCTGTTGTTTTCACAAAACAACTTTTCTCTATTGATCAACTACAGCTACCGGCCTTTTCATCACTTGCGTTTTTTTAATTCACATCCTTATCCACTTTTCCCTATATGAACCCCATATGTCTATTCCAATTTGATTAATTAATTCTATATCCATGTTAAATAATGTGTTTATTTAAGCATCCTTTATTTTTTGTGTGGTTCCTGTAGTATTTGACTCAATACTGTTGTCTGAACCGCTAAACTGCTTATGGGTTTGTTTATACTCCATTAGTTTAATTAGGGAAGCGTTACATGAAAGTGTTAGGAACATTATTTTAGTCAACATTGTCAAACAAAATTTCCTTAGTTTTGATACTCAAAATAATAATACAGCAGTGGCAAATTTCTTTATAAATATTATATCTTGTCAAAAAAAATAAAATTGGAGGGGTATATCTTGTCAATTTGATTTGTAATTAGCTCGAGAGTGTAAAGTAATTTTATGCATGCTTCTAATGATATCTCACTCTTTAGATATGTGTAGATGTTTTGTGAAATATTATTATTAAGACATATCCAATTGTTATGACATGCTAAATAAGATCCAATCATATGTTTGTGTGAAACTCTAGTAGTCTTTTTTAAGTGTCATTTGAGTATGAATTTTATGTTTTAGTTTAATTGCCATTTGATAGTTTAAATGTATAATTTGTCAATTAATTACTTTTAATTTATCTTTTTCAATAAAATTTATAAATAAGATCAACGAAAAAGTTTAAATTTTATAAATATGATCAAGAATATTGGAGAGTTTTTTCAGGGTAGTAACATTGTGAATTTAAAATTGATTAATAGATCCATATCATATTGTTATCATAAAATTTTGAAGCCATAACTTAGGTCTAAATGTTGATAAAAGGAGTTCGATGAGAGTTAAATTTTGCTTAAGTGAATGACATAGTTAAATTTTAATTAATGTGAAGTTAGAATATAAAAATTGCTTTAGAGTTATTAAAAAAAATTGCATAGAACATTACTACTGAAATTTGTTTGTTATGAAAATAAAGATAGAGTGTATGTAAAAAAAAATAGAAATTTGTTGGAGAAATATAAGATATCAAATTCATTGAAATAGAGAGAGTGTCCGTAAAAAGATATGAATTTTTTTTGGATTAAAATGATAATATAATTGCAAAAAACTCCAAGTTTGATAACATTGTTTTCGTGAGAGAGGAAAAAAAAATACATGATTAAATAACAATTAGAGAGAGTGACACTTTTCATTATAAATTAGAAACATTATTAGACATTTCCTTTTTTTTTTTTGACAAGATTATTAGACATTTCCTATATGCGATAAAATTAATTTTACGTGGGGGTTACATTATCTTTATTTCCTTAATTTTTATTTGTTTTTTTAAATCATGAAACTTTCTTTTTTCATTATCTTACTTTCTCTATAGTTTTTATCCTTAGTTTTTATTTCCTAAACAAAAACAGTGTAAGAGTAAGAGTTCGTTTCCGCAAATGTATAACACCTAGTGTTTGAGTGTGTACGTGTCACAAAAGGTTTATTTAGTGACCTAACAACGTCGAAGATTCATCCGAGTTTAATAACATTGTTTTCGTGGAAGAAAAGAAAAATAGTATGATTAAATAAAAACAAAAATTAGAGTTTCTATCCTAAATATGCGAGGAAAGTAATTTCGTGTGGGATTATATTATCTTTATTTCCTTAATTTTTGGTTGTTGTTTCAAACCATGAAACTTTCTT
>Ga0209282_1001108_pt1 | contig 14344 bp, 6 predicted proteins | sample Mtrugardesep15_FD_187529 | JGI IMG/M metagenome (GOLD analysis project Ga0209282, IMG submission 187529) | Root nodule microbial communities of legume samples collected from California, USA - M. trunc garden sep15 (SPAdes) (version 2) | ecosystem: Host-associated > Plants > Roots > Nodule...
ATTAACGTAAAAAAAGTTAGTTAGAGTGCTTTAATAAAAAAAATTTAGACTCCCACCTCAGCATCTCAGTGCTGTGAAAGGTGAGCCATGTCAGTTTGGCTGTTATAAGACAGTTATAACTTCAATCTTGCAGAGCAAGTTTGTTAGAGCTGGGTGTAGGATTAGTCCCAGCAGGCTGCAGGTTAAGCACCATATAAATACTGTATATCTCTCCGTGTTTCTCAGAAACCAGAATATTCAAAAGGAATTCATAAAATTGCAATTCAGTTTCTCTCTCTTTTCTCTCCTTTAACAAAAGTTATCTTCTTGTTCATTCTTATTATCCCATTCAGTTGATAGTAACAGAAAGATATTCATAGAATTAATCTTTTGTCAATTTTGTTGAACAATCTTTTTTCTAGTTAGAATCATTCTCTTGTTTACTCAATTCTGTCAGTTTTTGGGAATTCTTACACAAAGAAAGGATCCTAACAGGTTCCCTTACAATGTTTTCTTTCTTCCCTCTAGTGATAAATATTTAGAATAGATGAAAAATGGTTTGAAGTTGGGAATCGTTGAATCTTATTTATTTTTGTATAAAAATTTAGACTTCTTACTTTTTCTTCTATATCCTCATCCCATTTCAAATGGTGTCAGATTTCATGTGATAATCCTTGATTCCTTGTAGTCTTAAACTATGTGGTACACAATAGAAGTTGGTTAACTTGAGAACTTTTCCAGGAAGCTAATCCAAGGATGTCACCGTCTGATCTGGAGGTCTCTCGCCGCCGTATATCTAAATTCTTGTCTGAACATACTGCATATGAGTTGCTTCCTGAATCTGGGAAGGTTTGAATGATTTTTTCATTATCAATTTTGTCACTTCCTCATTCAATAGTAATATAAGACTTATTTCATGTTGGCTTATTTATCGTTTGTTATATAATTATAATAATTGCAGGTCATTGCCTTGGATGTAAATTTACCAGTTAAGCAAGCATTCCATGTTCTTTATGAGCAGGTATTTTCTCCCTTTTTAAAATACATTCTTCCTATTTCCATCAGGGCAGACAGCCATGCCCGTATATGTATTTAATATTGTTTTCTTTCAGGATGTATCCATGGCCCCGCTATGGGATTTTTGCAAGAGTCAGTTTGTTGGAGTGCTTAGTGCAATGGACTTCATTCTCATATTGAAAGAGGTTTGTTGGTAATAAAACTATTAAGCAACCCTTCTGTGCTAGTTTATAGTAAAAGTCACCCTACAAACTATATTTTTTATCGGGTTCACGTTTTAAGCTATTTAACAGCTGGTTACAAAATGGTAAAAGATAAAAACCTAATGAGTAAGAAATGACATCAAAATTTCAAAGAGAATCATGCTATCCATGACATTAAAATCTTAAAGAGAATTATGTTATCCATATATTGGGCTAATAATATAGATCATATGTGGAGCTGGTATGAAGATTATTTCAGGTCATACAGTAATATTGTAATATCATTTTTGGGAGAAAGCCTTTAACATATGTGCATTGTTTTTTTTTGTGTATGCTCGTCTTTGGGCTAAATGTCTTCGAGTTCTTACATTGTAGATATGTGTGGTTGGTCTATATTCTCGTGAACATAACTGCCATCATGATTGTTCATTGATACCCTTTAGTATCTATGATTCAATGCCTACTCTTCTAGTTGAATGCATGATGTTTTTTTTTGTTTGTTTGTAAATTTAATTAATTGTAACATACTAACATAACATGTGTAATTTCAGTTGGGGACTCATGGATCACATTTGACTGAAGAACAACTTGAGACTCATACTATAGCAGCCTGGAAAGAGGGAAAATCAAAGCAACGCAGGGCACTTGATAATACCGAGGGATCAAATCCTCATTGTTTTGTTCATGTAAGTGCTCCTGATGAATGCAATAACTTTTTCATGTATCTAAGTTGTTCTCTCAGTTTCATAGTTTGTAAGTTCTCTACTTTTCATGTTTTAGACGATTCAGGTTTGTCAGCTACCAATGTCCTTCTGTATTTGCCTATAGTTTTTTTACAATCAGCTTTCCATGTGGTTTTGTCCTATCAGTTATGTCATATTTCTGCTTCATTCCTTCTCTCAATTATTCACCATTCATTTTCCCTCTACAGTATTTATCATTTTGTATCATATAAATTTTGATAGCTTCTTTTGCATCACATGAATGATGATTTAACATTAAATGTTGAACCAAATGCATTTTTACTGTGTACTTAATTCTGATGATGTTTGATTTCCTTTCTATCAAAAAGGACTGGAGGTAAACTCTTGAACCTTTTATGATACTTTTTGTTTGTCTTTGATCTTCAGGCTGGGCCCAAGGAATGCCTAAAAGACGTGGCTTTGAAGGTTTTGCAAAACAAGGTGTCAACTGTTCCTATCATTTCTTTAGAGGATGGTTCATTTCCCCAACTGCTGCATCTTGCTTCCCTATCAGGAATTTTAAAATGTAAGCTTTTAGGTCTGTTGTCTATAGATAAATGGTTTGGAAGTCTGAACTGATGTTTGGAATAAATTTTCAGGTATATGCAGGCATTTTGAGCACTCTGCTGGTTCTTTGCCCATTCTTCAACTTCCGATTGGTTCAATACCTTTGGGTACATGGGTGCCTAATGTTGGGGATCCAAATGGACAGCCACTGATAAGGCTAAGGCCAAATGCTTCTCTTGGTGATGCCCTGTCGATGTTTGTTCAAGGTGATCATTCTTATGTTTTAAAGTTTGTCTATTTTTTTCTTGGTTTGTTCCTGATTTATGTCCTTTTTCCCCGTGATATTTTCCTGAAGGTGTCCAAGGGGATTCTCTTGAAAACTTCTTGTAAATTTAAAAAAAGTTATCCATTAATTAAGGGGAAGAAAACTGAAGGGAGGTTACTGTGTATAAATAGTGCACCGTGCATTTCTGTATGGAACCAATAGAAACATTCAGTTTATTAGACAAATGATTCTATTACGACTCGAGCCTAAGAATGTCCATTTAACTGTAAGTTTAAACAGCGAAAGTGTACTCAATGTCGAAATTAGAATTTTTAAAATTAAAATGTCATTTCACAATTACATATATTTGTGGTTGTTATTTTTGTTGGTGTCAGGAGGGACAATATTCGATGAATAGTTTTCTCTCTTGATTTAGTTTGTTGTAGTAATGACAGTTTTGTTAAAAGCACGGTCCCTTTAACCTGTTTTTTGGTCTAGCTTTTGATATCCTATGTGAATACATCTTTCTATTTGCAGCTAAAGTTAGCTCAATACCAATTGTGGATGAAAATGATTCATTGCTTGACATATATTCAAGAAGGTAGTATTCCCCCCCCCCCACATTTGTCCTTTTTGTGTGTGATTACGATATTTATTCGAAAGATCCCCGAGCATATATGATGCGTGCCTATTATTTTCTTTGCAGTGATATTACTGCATTGGCTAAAGATAAAGCATATGCTCGAATATCCTTGGGTGAAACTAATATTCATCAGGTACCTACTATGTGATGACCTTTGAGTTATAATAATGGCAATACATTAGTGGTTTTGTTGTAATAATGACCTGAGTTATAATAATGGCAATACATTAGTGGTTTTGTTGTTAGCAAAAAATAAATGAATCTAAATATTTGAACTCCATGGTTGTAGGCATTAATTTTGGGACAAGATGCAAATTCTCCTTATGGTCTTAACAATGGCCACAGATGTCATATGTGTTTGAGGTCTGATTCATTGCACAAAGTGATGGAGCGGTTGGCTAAACCTGGTATTACTTTGTTTACTAATAAATAAGCATAAGCTCCCTCCACTTTCTTAAAATGGAAAAGGTGTAGTTCCTTTATTCACCGGTTTTCTGCATCTTGCAGGGGTCAGGAGACTTGTGATTGTGGAAGCTGGTAGCAAGCGTGTGGAAGGGATTATTTCATTAAGTGATGTTTTCAGATTCTTATTGGGCTAGTTGGGGTATATTGACAGTCTTATTTATATGAATTATGAAGGGAATAGCAGTGTTAGTAGCAAGCATCGGAATGGAACTTTTCTGTTCGCACATGATTTCTATTTATTATCGTCTTTGTTCGGGTGGACATCTTTTGCTGTTTGCCCACATGCATTTTTAGGATAGAAATTGGAGAGAAAATTCTGTAAATTGAGGATCAGTTTTCTCCATTGTGCCGGCACATCTGCAATATCTGTGTCCAGTGCTAACAGAATTCAAGGAGAAACTTCATTTTTTTTTAAAATAAATTAAGGACTAGGGAAAGATTAAATATTTAGCCATATCGTTGGCTGGTTGTAATTTAAGGTTTATTTTTTTTTCAGATAATTATAATCTTACATTTTTCTTAGCACCTAAAGTTTCATGGCTTGAGTTCGTCGAGCTGTCCCTTGCATTATGAGGAAGAGTAATGATATATTCTTTATGTCTCATTTACTTGAGTAGACTTATAAAAAATTTATCACGAAAAATTGCAAATATTTTATACTACTATCTTTTTATTCAATACCGTAATAAAGAAACACGAACATAATTAAGAAAGAATATTCACAACTCATGTCTACCATACTTAATGTGAAAAGTTATTCAATAATAAAGAAACATTGTACCAAAAAAAATAAAAAAATAAACATGAACATAATTAATGTGTAAATCTAGAGAGTCTTCTATGGTTTCCATCATACTTCAAATGCACGTCTTTTGGCATCTTCTTCAACTTCTTCATGATACTCATAAGCCAATCCACCATGGCTAGTTAAATCCAAACCACCCATTTCTTCCTCGGGTGAAGACCTAAGCAAATTCAATTTATGAAGAAGAAAAAACATTGTTCCCATAGTAATACTCACCCAAGCAACAATAGCCGAAATCTGAACAGCATGTGCAGCCAATAAACTTCATCAACATATTGTTTCTTAGCAAACAAAGCAGTGAAAATAATCCCCCAAGTACCACAACCACCATGAAGTTGTGCAGCTTCAAGAGGATCATCATAGACAAATTTCTCAGCCAACAAATTGCATCCAATTAAAACCCAAACAGCAACAAATCCACAAATAATTGCAGCCCATGGATCCACAACAGAACACCCTGCAGTTATAGCAGCAAAACCACCAAGCAAACCATTACAAACATCATTAACACTCCAATGACCTGTTTGCATACGTTTACCAAACAAAGTAGTGAGAGCTGAAGTACATCCAGTCAATGTAGTTGTTACAGCTGTCCTCCCAATAGCACTCCATTGACCATAGTAATGACCACTTTCACCATAAGCTTTCACAATATTAAGAAAAGAACCAGGGTTAAAACCATACCAACCAAACCAAAGTAAAAAAGTTCCCATAACAACTAAAGTACCACTATGTCCTCTAATTGGAACACTTTTACCCTCATGATCAAATCTACCACTTCTTGGTCCTTCAATAAAAGCACCCCAAAAACCAGCAACAGCACCAACTAAATGAACAGCACCACAACCAGCAAAATCAATAACACGAGAACCAAACAAAAGATTTTCAGACCGAACCGGACTACCCCAACCATCAGCAGACCAAAACCAATGAGCAACAATTGGATAAACTAAACCGGTTTAAAACGACGAATAAATCAAATAAGAAACAAATTGTGTTCTTTCAGCAATTGATCCACTTGTGATCCCTGCTGCAGCAATGGTAAAAGCCCATTGAAAGAGGAAAAAACCGTAATCAAAAGATTGTGAAGGGAATCAGTAAGACCGAAAAAATGTTTTCCTATGAAACCGTTTGAAGGTGTTCCAAAAGCTAGGGCAAAACCAAAAACATAGAAAAAAATGCCACCTATTGCGGCATCAAGAACATTGGTTAACATAATGTTCATGGTGTTTTTGGCACGAACAGAACCGGCACAAAGCATAGCAAAACCTATTTGCATGGCAAAAACAAGGCAAGCTGAGAAGAGAAGGTAAGTGTTGTCGACAGCATAGGAAGTGTCAATGAATTTGTTTGCGACTGCATTGAAGCCGCCACAGATGTATTCGGCAGCAGCAGTGGAGTTTGCACTGCTGCCGAGGAGAGCGTGGAGGTCGGAGGCGGAACAGGTGAAAGTAGCCATAGTGGACAGTGGTGGTGATCCCAGGAAGAAGGGTTATACTCTTTTCTCCAACCTCTCGAGGTAGAGAAAGAGAGTGAAATTGGAATTGTGATAAGTAACAACCAGCATGCATATTATTTGCAATATGGTTTTTCAAATTTAGTTTATCCTTTTTATTTGTGAATATTTTTTTGTTTGTCGCTTAGTGGCTATAACTCACGCAATTAATTGTAGAGAAGTGAGGTGTTTGAGGTTCGAATCCCGGCCAATTGAACTATGCTCATGGAATTATTTGTGAATATTTTACTCAATCTTTTTATTTTAAATGTTACGATTTGGAGTATTTAGTTATGATTCATTAAAAAAACAGACTTAAGATTTCATCAAAAACAAACATATAGAAAACAACTGACTTAAGATCTAATTACTTCACTATAACAGCAGGAAAAACAAACGACTAATCGCTATTTTTCATAAGATAAAGAAAACTACTCCACTAAGTACTAGTACTCTTTGTATTTCCCTCGAGAAAGTACTACTATTTTTAAAAAAAACATTATATAATTTTTATTAATAATTTCATCTATCTATACTATATATATAAAAAAAATCCCTTTCAACTTTTTTGAGCTTCCTTCAAAACAAAACAAAAAAACTCTTTTCAGCTGGTTTTTTCTCTTTATATAAATGCCCTCAATTTTCAATACAAATAACACATGTAACAAATAGATAAAAATAAATTTAAATATTAAAAAAATGTAACAACCACGATATGAATATGAATATATACATATGTCTGGTTTTTTTCCTTTATCAATTAAAAAGTGTAACAAACTAGATGAGTATATTTATATTTAGTTTTTCATTATCCCAATTATACCCTTAAACAACTTTTTCTTTAATAAAGATTGTTGTTGGTGTCATTAAAAAAAATTAGATTATATTTTTTTTTATATTGTTGGTGTCATTGAAATAGATAATCATGATTAGTTTGGTTTGTTATAACTTAAAAGCAACAAACATTTATATTTTTTATTTTAATCAAAATCAAAATTTTATAAAAAAAACCACTGTTCATAATTTTCAAACGTTCGTGCAATCACGTGCCCGTTTTTTCGCTAGTTAAAAATAATAGTAATATTTAACAAACCGCCATAAGCCGCTAAAAGAAAAACATATTATAATCTACTAACATTTAGGCAAATATTTTATGTCTGTCTATCCACTCTTTTTATTGACCTAATGTGTGTAATTTTTTTTTGAAAGAAACCTAACGTGTGTAAATTATAAACAATATTTATATTTTTGAAGTTAGTTAAATTTGAATTAAAATTATATGTATAAATATTTGTGATTTCAAACTGTAACATGTTTATCTTTTGAAATTACACTAACAATATAACAAATATAATATAACATTATTATAGGAAAAATAATTATTTAACGGTATAATTGTAACAATAAATAATCTATCCTAAAACCTCCTATTTTATTTATATATTGTTGTAGATAATATTGTTGTGTTTCCTTCAAAAAAATATTGTTGTGGTTGTTTCTATTTTAATAGAGTTTAACTATTTTTCAACTAATAATTTAAGTAATATTATAAAAAAATATAAAATAGCAAATAAAATACTTTAAATGAAGAATAAAATTGGAAAGCGAAAAAACCAACGTAAATCCATAAATTTTCTTTACTGGTATAAATGTCTATTTTACAACTACATTTATTATTGGTGTTAATATAAAACTAGTTTACACCAATAATACACATCTCTCAATATATGAACAATGTTTCTGAATAAAACGACATGCCTGATCCATACTTTTTACCCCTTCTGTTTATTATTGTAAGTAGGAATTGAGTAATTATTTACATATTATATTGATGCAAATATTATTTAAATATTTTCCCAACTGAAGCTTAATTTATATTTGTATATTCTCTCATTTCTATTCTATTTTAAATATGATAATAATTTAATCGAATACTTCATTACTTTGTGATCCATAAGAAACAAAACATATTTACCAAAGAAAGTTACAAGATGCAGATGTTGGTAGTAGTCGCCATTACCGGAACAAGAGCAGCAACGGTTCCGATGTTGTCGGTGGGAAGGGATTGAACATAAGGACGGTTTATGTTGGTGATCCACCGTATAATTTTAACAAAAATAAATAAATAAACAAAATTCAAAAGAAAAAATATACCCATGACAAATTACAACACTATTATTTGATTAAAAGAGAGAAATATAGTTATTCCAGTATTCCTGGCCAATATGTTGGAGGATCCCATCATGGCAAAACACAACGGAGGTTAACTTTGCTGATGGATAATTCGGTCGTTTAACTGATCACTAGTTCTAGCCAACTCCCAATATATGTAAAAAAACAAATTCAGTTGACTTGGTATGTAGGTAAATTGAACAGGGAATTTTTTACCAAGATTGAAGTCTTCTAGTCGATCCCGTGATATTTTAACAATAAATCCCACAAAAAAGCAGACCTTTAGAGGCTTGTGCCACATTTGAATTTTGGCGACTGGTAGTGTTATTATGTGCAACTGACAAACTGAGTGACAAAAATGTGTTCATGGAACTATGGGGCTATCTTTCAATCACACGCCTACTGTTTCTAAAATCACTGCCACCCTTCTCATCCATACTGTATTTATTAAACTGTCCTCTACCGTGCTGCTCCCTGTCATCAAATTTCTGCCTACTCCGGTCATTTCCTCGAGACCCTCTATCATTCCCATAAGATCTCCGAGACGATCCATCAAAATCATCAAATCTCTTCCGATCACGGTTACTTCCTTGATGAGATCCTCTGTCATTACCATAAGATTTCCGGGACGATGTTCCATCAAAATCATCAAACCGCTTCCGATCACGGTTACTTCCCTGAGATCCTCTGTCATTACCATATGATTTCCGGGATGATCCATCAAAATCATCAAATCTCTTCCGATCACGGTAACTTCCCTGAGACACCCTGTCATTACCATAAGATTTCCGGGATGATTCATCAAAATCATCAAATCTCTTCCGATCACGGTTACTTCCCTGAGACCCTCTGTCATTACGATAAGATTTCTGGGATGATCCATCAAAATCATCAAACCTCTTCTTATCACGGTTACTTCCCTGAGACCCTCTAGCATTTCTATAAGACTGCCGGGGTGATTCATCAAAATCATCACCGAACATGTTTGATTTGTAGCCACCACCAGACTTTCCGTCTTTAGTAAAGTTCCTTCTCCCAGAATCATGTCTGTTCCCTTTATTTTGCCTGGATGAATATGCCTCATTTAAGTCATCATCTTCATCAGAGTATAAGCCAGCACTACCATCATCGTCAGAGTCGGAACCAAAGCTTAATTTCTTGGTTGGACCTCTGCCTTTCCTTCTCTGGTCGGCAGCAGAAAGATGGCTAGATTTGAACTTCGAAAGAATAGACCGCTGTTCATCAGAATCATAATCAAGTTCGTCTTCCTTGGATCGAGAGAAAGATGTATTCTTGCGAACTGAACGGGTACGTTCAGTTCTTCCAGAAGCTGTTTTACTTTTATTATGTGAACGCATTCTGTCATCGGTGTCTTCAGAATCTTCCCAGTCCATAGAGTCTTCTGTTTCTGAAAAATTAGTTTTTGTAGCTTCCATTCTTGAACTACTGGTTCCTGTTTCAGTTTCTAGCTCATAACTATCTATATCGTCCTCATCCTCCTCAAAATCATCAAACCCTGTTCTAGGTCTAGAAGGACCGGGACCGGCATTAACATATTCGTCATCGTGGGACCCTGGGACGCTCCTATTCTTCGCAAAATCATCTTCCCACCCCACACGCCGAGCATTGTTATTTGAAGAAAAATCCTTGTCTATACCATGAGAATCTGCATATTCAAAATTGGCAACATCTGCACCATCTGATTCATTGTCATCAAAGTCAAAATTCCAAGCATTGGAAACCTCTTGCCGACTGCCCATCTTATTAAAGTTAGGTCCGGAACTGTACTTATTATCTTGAGTTTTATTTTCCAGGAATTCATCAGGTGGGCGTTTACACTCACAATGAAAACATACCACATTCCTTCTGTAATTCAAGAAGTTGCACCTGCCAGATAAAAAATAAACAACTAACTCAAAAAGTTTTAGCAAAATCTAACAATATTTGGGTGACATAATTTGTTTTTATCTGTGAGGGGAGGGGGATGAACAGTAAAATATAACCCCAGAACATTAAATGGACTTAAACTTACTCGGTACATTCCCACTCTCCTGGAAGCAACTGTCTCTTGGGACGCTTGGCATCACACTGTAAGCAAACATTGTTCTTCGCAAAATTCATGAAATCACACCTGATAAGTATTTAGCATCTTCAGTTAACAGGAAAAATAAACTATATATCTCACACTACTCAAAGCAGCTTATACTCATAACCAATTTGGTGTGCAGTCTAATAGTATATCATTAACTACCAAAAATAGAAACAGCAAAAATATCCAACAATGAATCAATGATGGCTATCAGTGGTTTGTCAACCAAAAAAAGTTCACCTGGTCCACATGGTGTAGACAACATAATAAATTGGTAAAAAAAAGTTTACTACAAGAAAATTCACTAGAACTTGACATGCACTTCGGTGGTAAAACAAACTTTTTAATTTAATATTGAAAGTAAATCACAGAGATTCCAAGGACATACTTTGGACATAGCCAGTCCCCCCTTTTCATCTCAACATCATCCCGTCCAACACGTCTCTTTGGAGTAGGAGGAGGTTGTTTCACCTTTGGTGGAGGCTTTTTGATCACTGGAGGAGGGAGATTTGGATCGATAGGAACTGAACTCAATTTGACAACTTCATGAAGCAATTTACGAACGACTGCTTTAACGGACTTCTGCTTCAAAAGTGGCTTGTTGAGGACTGATGATCCATTAATAGGATCAAACCCAAGTGTCAGTAGCATTCGCATGATATCAATAGTCCGTGCCTCGTCCTCTTTGTTTGTAAGCAGATAAGCGCTGTCACAATTGTTTCTCAAGCTGCAGGAACTACAGACCTGATATCAATGAATTTTTGTATCATAAATATGATAAATAAATTCAAATAATGAGAAAAATATGCTTCGGATTAAAGTCCAACACCAAATAAGAGATCACAAAAGAGGCGTCTGAAAAAAGAAAAAATGACAGATATGAGTGAGATAATGGTAAAAAGGTTGCCAGAACAATCAAATCAATCTCAGGTCCTTTGCCACCGACAACAAATATAGACACTTGTAATTTAAATATCTTCTTAGTACAATAACAGAGACAAGATTCAAACCCTCCGGCCTCCATCATTTCAAACAAATTTCCTATTCATTACTTGTAAATTGTATTGGATTTAAAGAATTCAGATAAATAGATTTTCACAACCAAAACAACAATGAATCAACTTAAGAAATTGTAACTTAATTGTGTTGAGCACCGAATGGCATGCGTGTTACACTTACATCTCCTTCATCCAGGTGGACAAGCTTCCTTAAAAGTTTTCCAGAGAAAACCACCTTTCTGTCCACATTGGGGCATCCAAAACCAACCAAAACTTGAATATCCTGCCTCGACAACGACCTGAAATCAATCAATCAATCAATCATTCATTTGAGCAATTAAAATGCAAACTATCAAACTTCTCATCACATCAACAGAAACGAAACCCCCATATGTAAAACAGAACAATAACAGCCACAATATCATTATGTTACTCTAAAAAGAACATAATATCACATAAAATTGTAAAAAAATGTCACTTTCTTATAATCTAAAAAAACCCAACAAATTCAACAACCAAAATGAATTCAACTTAGTTAGTTAAAATCCACATACCTCAACAAATCAAACCGGTCCTTCCCGAAATTAAGACAAGCAGCATGAACACTCTTGAAATCCTTAGTAAAATCATGCCCTTCATCGTGTACAATCTCAGATGAATCAAACCCTAATTCCTGCACCATTTTATCCTCGTCCTTCCTCCTATGATCAAAATAATTCTGATGAACCAATCTCTCCATCAATTGAATCCATTCCGGCCACGGATGCACAAATTCCACCTCTTTCTTCACCAATTCCACAGGTTTACTGTTAATGTTAGTATCAGACTCTTCAGGAGACGAAGATGTTGTTGTTGTTGGTGGCGGTGGTGGTGATTCTGAAACGGGTTGTTCGGGAATTTGGTTATGAGTGTTTTTGGAATCACGCCAAGCACGAATTCGTTGAAGAGTTTCGTGTTTTTGTGAACGTTCTTTTTCGATAGCGTCAATTTGATCGAAGACGAAGCTGAGACGAGCGGAAAGAGAAGAAGGTTTAGGGTTTGGGTTTTGGGAAGTAGAGAAATGGTGGGAATGGAAGAATGGGGTTTTAGGGTTTAAGAGGCGGCGTTTGGTGAGAAGAAGAGATAAACGACCGTACGCCATTGTCGTTTTGAAAGGAAAAGTTCAAAGCTCCATTCCGAACACACGGCCGGAGAACCTTAAACCCTACTTATTATGTTTTGCAATCCAAAACCTTCCCTCTAAAGTGAACTTCATCATTTTTAACAATTCATGCAAATGCAATTTTTTGTTTTGTTTATAAAATTAAATGTGTTTTTTGCTTTTGGAAAATTCTGTGTTACGTGAAAATTTAAAATTTAAATTCATTACAATTTAATTAAAGATAATAAAGTTATGTTGCATTAATCGATTGTATTACATATAGACACTTAAATAAGATGATAAAAGATCTCTTTTCGTTTAAATAAATGTATTGGTTTTGTCTCCGTGAATATAGCTTGGCAGAAACATGCATTGCTACATGCAGACACTAGACTACTTGACAAAAAAAAAAGTATTGGTTTTAATTCAGCTCTAAGAATTGAGAATTTTTTTTTGTCATCCAACGTGAATGTGGTACTACTCAGCTCGTTTTCATAATTCTTTTTAAAGCGATTAGTTTTTGTAGTTGTATGCAAATGATATCTTGTTCACACCATAAAAAAAATTGATTTTATTTACTCTTCCTTTGTGTCGATTATAGATTTTTTTTATCTATGAATGATCTTTTTATTTTTACCAAGTAGTTATGAGTGTTTTTATTTTTACCAAGTAGTTATGAGTGATTATATGTACATTTGAGACGTTTAAAAATGTACGTATAAATTTTGATATGTCATTCATCTATTCCATATCTTCACTTAATGTTAGTATATGTTATGATTCAAATAACACATGAGAAAATATGTTTGGCAAAATGTAATTGGTTAAGGTAAAATTGACATGTGGCTAGTGATTGTGCATAAATAGGGAAATGATGATCACCAGGGTTATGAAGAAAAATAATGAAGTCTCTTCTCTCTCCCTTTGGTACTATCTAGTAGAGTAATGGTTAAGTCTTAGACTTAATCTTCTATCTTTCCTTTCAATTTTATGTACTAAGAACACCAACTCTAATTGGGTACTTATCTATCAATTTTATCTTTGATTTAATAATCAATTCTCAATTATCCATTTTATTCTATTCTCAATTTTGAGAACCATTACATTATAGTAGATGTTCTCCATCAAATCACATCTTTAGACTTGATCTCTTTCTTACTTATCACATCTCTTCGCACCAGAGTCCCAATGTTCTCATCTCCATATAAATATTTGTTTTAAGATAAACTATATAATGATCATTGTCTTGTCTGGTTTTTCAAACTAAGACAACGTTAACCTCAATTATAGCAAAATTAATGTTTTGTAGATGAAATTTTATCATACAGTATCTTTTTTTATTTATTTTAATCACTATATTTTACTAATTGAAATTTAAATGATCTACATGTTGAAAAAAATTAGCTATTTTAATTAACTTTTGAAGAAAACCACTTTTAATAGAAGAGAGAGAGAGAGAGAGAGAAAACATAGTTTATGGTTCAACCATATCAATGAAAAGCTATTTTTACATGTACTTTCAACTTGAATGTTTTTTCAACTGTGATATGTGATTTTCTTGAAAGTCAAGAGAATAATCTCCAAATTATTTATATAAAAATGATTTTAAAAAAATTTAAAACAAATATATCCTAAATTCAATTATTTAAATGAAATAAAGACATAAATTATAATAAAATAAATAAAGTATATATTTAAAATAAAAGAAGTACAAAAAAACATGATATTTCCTTTCTCTAAAAAAAACATGATATTTCCTTTGTATAAATATAGTTATAGGTATGTAGCTCTTAAGATGGAGACTTTTTTTTTTTTTTTTTTT
>Ga0209282_1001109_pt1 | contig 14341 bp, 6 predicted proteins | sample Mtrugardesep15_FD_187529 | JGI IMG/M metagenome (GOLD analysis project Ga0209282, IMG submission 187529) | Root nodule microbial communities of legume samples collected from California, USA - M. trunc garden sep15 (SPAdes) (version 2) | ecosystem: Host-associated > Plants > Roots > Nodule...
CTCAAGAAGGGGTATGGAATAGAGTGTGATTGGTGGTCTCTTGGGGCAATCTTGTATGAGATGCTTGTTGGATATCCACCATTTTGTTCTGATGATCCAAGGATGACCTGCCGTAAGGTATTGCTGTTGATTGAATTTTCTATCCTCCCTGTATCTTCTAAATTAATTATTCCTTACAAGTTGGTTTTCCTGTATTGTTTGTGTCAGATTGTGAACTGGAAAACATGCCTGAAATTCCCCGAAGAACCCAAGATATCAGCTGAAGCTAAGGATCTCATCTGTCGCTTACTATGTGACGTTGACACAAGACTAGGAACAAGAGGAGTAGACGAAATAAAGGTAACATCTCTCATGAGAATAATGTGTGTTTGGGTGACTGCTCGAAAAATGCGATTTTGAATGGAGTTGTTTTTGTATAATTGATTTGGTTACAATTGAGTTTAAAAGCAACGTAATTTATGTTTGAGTTTTTTACTTTAAAAGATAGTTTGATGTAAAACTTACTGCAAAATTTCCAACTCAATGAAAAGGCTACTTTATCACCCCTAGTCAAATCAAGATTTGGATTCCAAAATATTTGGCATGACAGTAACTAAACACCCTGGTTGATTTACATTTTGGAGAGGGTCAAAGAAAATTCTTACCGAAGCTAACACGTTGCTTTCGTAAAGTGGGCATTGGGAAGTGAATAAGTATCTTAGAATTTGGGAAACCCTCCTTTAAAAACTAGCTATCAAGGGGGAAGAACCAAGCTAGTTAAGTACCCCATAATACCCAAGTCCGTTTCAGGAAGCTTGTTTTTTGTTTTCTTCCAGTTTCCTATTTTCATTAAAATCATGTTTGACAGGAAGCAAAATCAATTATAATACTCTACCGTGAAACCAAACACACATAGCCTGTTTGTAATGACAATTCATTAAAATACTAACCATATTCCTTGTTTGTTTTTCCTTCTCTCAACCTTTTATTCTAGTTAAGAAATTGATGATTCCTCATATGTCAGGCAGTTAGTGTTATGCTGTTAGAAGATTCCAAATACTAATAGCCTGCATAAGTCAATTTTAAACACAGTGCACTTGTTTTTCAGGCTCATCCATGGTTCAGGGGTGTTCAGTGGGACATGCTTTATGAATTGGAAGCTGCATATAAACCTACAGTCATTGGAGACTTGGACACACAGAACTTTGAAAAGTTTCCTGATGTAAGTACATATTACAGGAAAGTTTGTGCATTGGAAATGAGTGAAATTTATTCACATGCTATAATTTGTGGTAAACTCTAAAATCATTCGATTACCAAACATATGGATTAGGTAAAGAAAATGTGTCATAATGCATGTGCAAGATAATATCCTAAATGGTTTAGTTATATGCGTTTTCTAAATTTTGGTCCCCATCTTCAACACAGTGCAAATTATTGTTCCTGCTACTGTTACATTATGGCCAGCCTCAGGTCTCTTGCATGGAAGACACATAAATCCCACTTTGCCTTCTGCTCAAACATAATTTCATGATTGTATTTAGAAGGGGGTAACAAGGATCCAACTACTAAATGTTGGATCATAAAACCTCTAGTACATTGTTAATGATCAATGTCCCTAAAAGTTTAAGTTGTTGGGTAGATTACAGTAAATGGTTACAATTTTAATTCTAAAAAGCAAACATGCATTACCGTCTCTTTGTATCTATATATTAATTAATACTTAATTTAGATTTATGGCAATAACAGTCTTAAACCAATTCTTAACGATTCTATAAGAATCGGTGATCCATGCCTATATGGTTTATAGTCAGATGTGATTCATGTTAGGACCTTATGATATTTGTTGGATGCATCTAATTGATCCCAGCAAGTGGGAAAATGGTTTTGTAGCTGTTGGTTCTATAGAATCGGTTAGTTTTCGAAGTGATAAAGAAAATGCAGACTAACTATAAGCTTAAACTTTTTTTTTTCGTTTGAAATTGTTCCCTTAATCTTTTCCAAAAAAGTATTTTTTATTTTGGATTTTCTCAATTTTTTTTCTCTCACATGTTTTAAATCTCACCCTTGAAATTTTTCTTCTCACATTTTTCATAATATCAAAAACCCCTCCCACCCATTTTGTATTCAAGGGTCAAGACCCCACTTTCCTCTCATGTCACTGGATGGGATCCACGTGAGTTATTTGGACCTTTCCTTTCAATTTTGTTATCATGTGCAGACAATGAGTCGGTAACAGAATATTTTCCAAAACTGTAGCTTTTGGGTAGTATTGATTTATGTCTTCTATTTTCATACTTCCTAAGCGCAACTAAACTTGTGATTTCTATAATTGGCAGGTAGGCCCACCATCCGTAACAGAAACTGTGGGACCTTGGAGAAAGGTATTTTTTTAACCTTTTGATTTATCAAGATCATTAGCAAGAGCATCCATGCTTTGAACTCTTAATTGTAGCACATCTGCTTGTGTCTTTGAACTTTTCCATGCCATATGTATACATGTGTGTGCCGGTGCGTATGGGCATAGTGCAGGTATAGAAAAAAAGAACACTTCCTTTTGGTTGCACCATTTCTTAAACTAATAATAACTTAAGACAATTTATTTTTGGGTACCCTTTATTTTATTTTTTTAAAAATAATTATGTCTGCCTCTTGTTACATCTACATATATTCATAGTTTAGTTGACTACATTTTGTTGGTTTAGAATGTTAATTTGATGAACAGTTCAGTACCTGGAGTAGAAAGGTCTAGCAAAATCTGTTTGTCCTCTATTTCTGTGTTATTGTCAAATTTGTTCTAGAATCATTGCTTTAACAGTTTTTTTTAAGCTGAAACACTTCTGCTGTTGTTTTTGAACAGCTTCCCGCTTCCTTGATAATTTACTGTTTATTTAAAATTGCAAAGTTGTAATATTTGTTTTCAACACTTGCAGATGTTGACATCCAAAGACACTAATTTCATAGGATATACATTTAAGAAATCGGACATTCTTAAATCGATTGAAAGTACAGGTATGCAACTTTGGGTGCTTCATACTGTCAGGACAAAACGTAATTTTGGAATTTTATTCGTGTTTGGTGATTTCCTGGATTTACATTTATATTAAGAAAGCTGGGAGACTAAGATAATTATTTTGCTAACTAAACTTGGGAGACTGACTGAGATAAGAGAATGAATGAAACTAAGATTCAGCTCAATAAAGACGGGGTGATGCAGGACAGTTGCAAGCTTTCTTGGTATTTGACAGTTGTTGTGGAACCTGTATCAAGACCATATGATAGATTGACATAAAATGACACAAAAAGATGGCATCTAAATCTAATAGTTCTTACGAATAAAATCTGGGAAATGCGTTTGAGAACAAAATAATTTCTGGCAAAGAAATGTGTTTTCGTGCCATTAAATGAAATGGTTATCCTCCAACTGTTATAAATATGGCCTAGGAAGATACTCGGACAAATGAAATAACCGTGAAGGTGAACAAACCGCACCTTAGGATGACCAAGAATATGACAAATACTTGTTGACTAAAATAACTATCACTTGCTGCTTTAATTTTTTAGTATTCATCCTCAGATTTTGACATTATATTTTACAGATGAAGATATCAGAGTAAATGGGTCATCAAAATCCCCTTCCTTGATTTCCTTGTTAGGTATGATCATCCATACTCAAATGTACACTGGTAATGGCATTGCAAGTTCGCACGTTCTAATTTCTTTTGATGCAACAACACTTATTTTTAGTAGTTTGTTTCTTCCAGTTTGACCAATATTAATGTTAGTTAAAGACCGTTATTGTAAGGCATATGTTTTAACACGCTGTATTCATGCAGGGAGAATTGATTTGCAAGATACTGCCATTCCAGAAAGTGAACAGAAGCCAGAAACTTGAATCAAAACTGCTTGTTTTGCATTTTACTGGATCTTGTATTCTATTAATTTAAGCTTGCCATGTGAAGATTGTAGACAACTATATGCTAGAAGCAAGCATATTAAAAATTCAATGCAAGCAGGATGGAGTAAGGTCTTGAAATCTTGGGGGAGTTAATGCCAGGGGGGTGGGGGGGCTCATTTCCTCTGCTTTCCATGCTCTCAAACTATGATTGTCCTTTGGCATGAAGTCAAAGCCTATTATGTTCATATACAGTTCCACTTCCGTCTTGTCAAATCCAGTCAATTATTCTGTTAAGTATAGAAAAAATTTTGGCTCTTAATTTTTGTTGGTATACAGCAGATATTTTGATTGAACTTTTGCAAAACAATTTTTGTTTTTTTGTCTTAAGAATAATAATGGTGGTCACACCCTAGTAATATATGATTCTGGTTGAATATTCAAAGATAAACCAATTGTCAGTATGTTTGGTGTAGCTGTTTCTAAGCATAGCCGCATCAAACATCGTCGTAACTTGAATCAATTTCTTATTGAGAATGTACTCCATTTTCTTAAAATCAATAAACGAAAAAATGAATGTCAACAGCAGTAAAAAGTTCCTTGTTTAAAAAAAAAAAAACAGTAAAAAAGTTCCTAAAAGCCTAAACAAAAAGGGAAATAATCAGGATCTGGGAAGGTAATGGATGATGATGATGCTTAGCACGATGCTTCGCATTTTAAATTGACCCAAATATTGTTGTTAATATATAAATATAGTATAAGTATAGACCCTTTCTTTTACTATCCTATGATTTTATCTGTGTGGTTTGAATTATAAAATTCAAAGGGTATAAACACCCCATAAAAACCTGATTTTAGAATCCCAATCGGGCGTACGAGAAACTTGGAAAAAGTAATAGCCATAAATATACAATGTTCCTTTGAGCTTTGCTGGTTTCACTTTTTTTAAGCTTGAAACTAATATGATTTGTCTTACGTCTTTTTCTCGGTCGTTTTTTTCTATCCAGCCAACGGATTTGAAATTTGTCGTGATTTGTGTGGATTCACAGAATCACAGTTCGTCCTGTTGTTTATACTACCAAGCATTTTTTTTTCTTCTCTAACCCTTGTCAAATGCCACCCCTAGCCGACTGCAATCAAATCCCAAAACCTAAGCTAGGAAAATGGCATGAGAATCTAATAATGTTTTGGTACAAGACAAGATGAAATTATACTCCACTCTAACTCGTCATTTTAGACGGTTTGAAATTTTAAACTTGATCTTTTAAGTTGTTATATTTGGTTTAATACTTGTTGAAAATGTGTGACGGGGCCGCCCGAAGATTAGCTTAATAAAAAACTATCAATTTTTTAATGTTATAAACGAGAAATCATGTGAATTATATTATAACACTAAATCATCATTTCATTGCTATTAATTTATAATGTTGGAGATTTTTTGGTTACACCAACAAATCAAGTTAATCTCTTAAAAAAAACTAAATCACATTAATAACTTTATTATTATTTCTTCTCCTCAAATAAAACTCTTCATATTTTTTTACTTTAATAACAGCAAAATTATGAATTCTGTTGATTCATATAAATAAGAAAGGAAAAAAATTGTTTGGTGGACCATCCAGCCTACCCGCGGAACGACCCTAAAAATTTAAACCTGATTCTAAATTGGTTCGTTCCGTCTCATTCTATTTTTGACGAGTTAAAAACGGAACAAATCTAAATGAGGCCGACCAACCCATTTTGTCATCCCTAAAACCAATTTAATTTCGTATTTGGATAGATAATTAAGTAAATATTAATGACGTGAATGCTCATCATATAAACGGTTATTTATAAAACCATTTTATAAATAAGATATTAATAGTTTTTGTGAAAAAAACAAAATATTATTAGAATCAAATAATTTTATATAAACTATAAAATATTTTTGTAAATTATTTGAAAGAACGTATGCAAAAAAGTTTAAAAATAGTTTATTATCGCATCTGTAAACTCTTTTAAACTGTACATATTGATAAATTCAAATAAATTAAATTAATCCAAAATGTATCGAAGTAGACCAAACTAGCAACTTGGTCTTGTACATGATATGTCAAAGGAATGCATTAAATGAAGTAAAAAGGAACTATGAATACTTTCTAAAAAGGAAATAGTGAGAAGATTATTTTATTTGTATTTGTTGAACTTTAACTGGAGCAAGTCTTAATTAAACATAAACACAATTAAAAAAAGTTTGAACACATCCACATAATTTTTTATTTATTTATAAAAGTGTGTTTAAATTTTTTTATTTGTGTTTGTGACCAAATAAATATTTATCTTTTAACAAGAGCACCCCTTAAGTAAAAAAATAAATTATATTTTTTCTTGTTTGATTTAAAGATAACTTAATTCACTTTTTTTTATTTGAGGGAAAAGATAAGTTAATCCACTTAAAACTATATTTTTTTCTTCATTTCATGTAACTTGATTTATATGTGATGCAAGTAAACTTCAAAATATCTATTTGTCGTTTTCAACCTATTTCACTCAATCACTTCTAAAAGAAGTTTCGCCAGACAAAAGTACAGATGCACAGATAAAATATCTAAACCAGGCCCAAAAAGAAGAAGTACATTATTTTCATATCTTGTATAAATGTATTACAATAATAAAAAAAATACAATGTTTGAAAAAAGAATAAAAACATGGTGAGTGAGAAGAATAAATAAAATATTTATGAAGTTAGTAATGTCCACGCCACATAAAATATTAAATATTAATGATTATTATAAGATTAAGAAATGTGAGGGAGAAAGGATAACAAGATATTTTTTTGATGAAACAAAAAAAGAGAAGAGATATTTTGGATGCTCAAATGAAAATATCTACCGTAGAAGGATAACCAGTGACGTGGCAATATGATGGTCCCACTACACGTGTAAAAGCGCAGACAACTGCATTCTCTTTTTGTTCCAACAACAACAACACCGTCTCAATTTTCTCTCTCTATTTCTCTTTTTATTTCTCATTTCATTTTTTTCATTCATCATTCTTCATCTTCAAAGAAAAAACACAACACAAATTTCATATCAAAAACAAAGAACAAGAAGAAGAAGAAGAAGAAAAAACACAGTTACAACAAGTCAACCCAATTCATATGGAGGTATTTTTTCTTTTCTTTCTCCCTAAACGTTTCTTAGATATTTTGTTAGTCAACTCCTTTGTTTTTACACCACATGATTTTCATTTCTTTTGCATTTTTTTTGCAATTTTCTTTTAGAGAGAAAAAAAGTTTATATATGCTTAATATTAAGGATAAGGATGAAGATTTAGGGGGTTGATCATGCATTAGAGGTAGAGGAGGTGACCATAACTTTAGTTAGTTCTCATTTATTTAATGTTTATCCTAATTGCTATTATTTGCTAGGGAAGGGATTAGTTAAGTTTGTCCTTTTCTAATAAAATAGAATAAAGTTAGATATTTTGAGAGCAATAAAGATGGATATTGTTATCATCATTTTGATCTGAAGTGAAGAGAAAAGATATTATGTTTTTATTATTATATATCAAAGTGCATGCTTTTTTCTTTTCTATTTTTGTTTTTGTATCAAAGTGCATGCATTATTTTTTTCAGTAGATTTAAAGTACATGCATTTATTCATGTTCTCGTGAGTTTAGTTTGATCTGAACAAAAAAATATCTATTCTTAGAAGAAATGAAGAATATTCCGTTTGGTTTTTAATATGCTAACATTCAAACCTTAATAAATATCTGGCTTATGTTTATCAATAATAATTAGCACTATATATAGTATGATTTTTTCAAATATTTTTTTGCACTTTGGCATACAAGAGATAAAAATTAAAAATGTTTGAGATCTAACCAGCTAATAGTTTATTTTTTGGAAAAATTATCAGGGTATTAGAGAAACTGAGGAGTGGACGGATGAGAAACACAGCATGTATATAAAGTCTATAGAAGCATCTTTTGTTAATGATTTATATGATTCCAAGCAATCAGGGGCTTCTTTTTCCAGCAAAGGAAGGCCCAACGAATCTACTACTGGCCAGGTTTCATTTCCATATCCCTAAAATGTGAATTTTTTGTTTTAAATGATTTTCATTTTAAAAAATTAAATTAAATTAACCTCTAAATTATTAAATATTAAAATTAATTTTTTATACAACTTAACAAATTATGAGATAAGTGAGAATGACACATAAAATGTAACTCTATGTAAGCCTAAGAAAAGAGAGATAAAAATATTTTTTTAAGAAGGCAAAATGAAAATATATATATTAAACGAATCAAAAACAAAGTGTTGGTATACAAACACACAATCGAACTGAACAAAACCACCGTTACAAAGTATCATACTCAAGACAAAGAGACGAGTTAATCCACCACGAATGCAAATCAAATGTGACTCATTATTTTAGTATTCCACCTAGTTAACACACTCACTTCAATTTGCTAGATTAATGTTTTTGTACACAAATTAAAAAATTATTTAGTTGATGTATATTTACATTGAGACTTATCAAAATAATTAACAGAGTATGTGATTTTAAAACTATGTGCATTAATTTTTTTTTTTTCCATTTACCAACAGTTCAAGGTTCTTCGAGGTGGTTGTTGGCAAAAGCTCAATTTTGAGAGAGAAAATTCACAAATGAGTAAAGTTAATCCACACAGTGATTTTATTGCAAGTCCATGGATTCAACACTATCGATCTTCAATCAAACAAGAAAGTGCAGTAGCTCCATCCCCTACAACACAACAAGTTGTTACTTCAAGCCAAAGGAAGAAAATTTCCTCAAAAGCAGGACACCTTCATATGTATGAATCACGAGTTTATCATGAAAACATGCTTTGCAGTGATACAGGTTAGTCAAATTTTTTAATATGTCCAATTAATCTATAGTTTACTATACTTAATTTTTTTTTTGTCTTTCTTAATTCTCATACTAATGTCTTTCTTGGCTCGTGTAGAAGTGTCGGATCAAAACTTTGTTGACGAAGAAGTGAAATGTGAAAAGAAAAACAAAAGCAACGCGAAACGACGAAAGTCTTTGGATTTTTGATGCAAATGGAACTGATATGGTATTGTTTTACTTTATATATTATTTTTCCTAACAACATTCTTAGTTATTTATTACAGAAAGATAATACTTGCATTATCGCAAGAAAAGGAAAAATAATTTTATCAAAATTAAAAAAATTAATCAATGTTCTTAGGCTCTGTTTGGTAAAAATAACATATAGCTGATAAGTTAGTTTATAGTTGATGACTAATGGCTATTACAAAACTAATTGTGCTCTCTTAGAACAAAGTGATGACCATTGATTTCTAAATTCTGTTTCAGATTGTTTCTATCAGCAAATCTTCTTCCATTGAAGATCTTACCATAGAATATGAGGGTTTATCAAAATGAAATGTTCTTAGGCAGCAACAAGCAGAGGAGTTGACAAAAATTACAAAAGCTAATGGTTGGAAATTGGAATTAACTTATTATTGGAAACTTAAGATTAAACTCTTTGTATGTGTAAGAGTAAACCGTTATTTTGGTTCTTAAATGTATGAGGCGTTATCAGTATATAATATCTTGTAACAAAGTTACAAACACATGCTTAGTATCTCTTATGGTAGTAATTTAAATTGATTGAATAATGGAAGACACATTTGAGGAGGGTTAAACTAACTAACGAAAAACTTATATATATTTTTTAAGAAGCCAAACTAAATAACCGAAATTGACGGTTGGGATAATCAAACCTGAGAAAGGAGCACACTCTAATGTCTTAAACCAACACCATCAAACATCAAGGAAAATAGTCAACTCTGATACAAGCATTAAGGATTAAACTTGTTTTTGTCGTTAATGTATTATGCATAATTGTAAAATTTCCTTATTGCGTTAGTTGTTTTTAGCAAATGTTTCACAATGTGCTGTATTTGTGAAAAGGATTTTGCAAATCATTTTTTTTTTCATTCACAAAAGTGCAACATAAAAAAAAAAAGTAGCATTAACCAGCAGCTAACTACTGGGGGCTTCTCTACCACAAAACTGAGACTCAATGCAAGTAGTTTAAGAAAAATACAAAAGAAAGCTCAAAATATCAGAAAATCCTGTCCAAAATTTCGATTCAATATTTTCATCATAATAGAAGTCAAATTAGGTCTTAAACATTGAAATATGACTTTTGGTTTATTCTCCTAGAGTGTGGAGCAATGTGGTAATTGGAAATTATAGATAAAGTAGAGTAATTAAAATTCTCTATTCTAAATTTGTTTTGGACGATTTTTATAAATTTCAAGAGTTTTAGGGTCAAGGTATAAATATATAATGAAAAGTGGTTGCTTGAGAATTTTGAAAGTTTTAGGTAAATTAAAAATTTCATAAAAGTTTCGAGACCAATTTGCAAAATAAAAAATATAGGGAATTGCACCAACTAATTTCAAAAGTTACTGACCAAAATGCAAATTTTAAAATTTTGTAGGAATAATTTTTTTTTAATATATATAAGGACCAATTTAAAAAAAAATTGAAAATAAATAGAGGCTAACATGTAAACTTTGAAACATATAGAAAGCTATTTGTTTAAATTGTAAATTATAAAGATCGAATTGAGCTTCACACTCTATAAGACCAAGTGCAATGGAGGTGTTGAAAGTATGATTAAACACTTGAGACTTTTCCAATGGAGTGTTGAAGGTGGGGGAAAGATGTGGAGGAGAGAGGTGTTGAAAGAGTTCAACACAGTTGAAGGCTGACCGAGGGGCACACGTGTCGCATTCTGATTCGTGAAAACTGGCGCGTGTGGTACACGCGCCGACAACAGCGAGTGAAGCTGTCAAGCACGGAGAGAGAATCTGTTTGGTTGATAATGGGTAACACGTGTCTATTGCTGATTGGTTGTCTGAATTTTTCTCTTTTTAATAATTTAAACTCAATTATTTAATTGCAAATTAATTTTTTTTTAAATTTTTTTTACCAAAATTCATGATTTTTTTTTCCTCTACAAATAGAGATTTGATTCATTTGATTTAGACACCGAAAAAAAACCAAGTTTTTCACTATCTTAATCTTATTATTATCCTTTTATTAGCTTTTCTTTTGTAGTTTTAAACTTCTTTTTAGTGAAATGGATTCCAATAATCATTCTATGGTATTGCATTTTAAGTTAAAAAAATAAAAATAAATTATTTAAATAAATTTTGCTTTTACAAAAACCTAAAAAATAAATTGTTAAGTGTTTATTATTTTAATTTAATTATAATCGATAATTGTAATTTTATGTAATTATAAAAACAAAAATATAAAATTAAATAAGAATAAGAAATAAAAAGTGGTGGGGTAAAGTGTTGAATGAAAAACCATTGGAGAGGCATTGAAGAGGGTAAAAGTTAAATGAGTGTTGAATAAGAGAAAAAATGATGTGAAGTGTTGAGAATTGAAAAAGTGGATGATGAATGGTATTGAATTAAAAAACCATTCTACATAGTCTAAAGTGGAGATGGTGTTAGGATAGTTAAATTCTGTAGGTCTTGGTTAATTAGTTAGTTAGAGGTGGTTGTAGGTAGTTATAGTTTGTTATTATGCGGTTATAGTTAGCTAATGCTCTAGCCTCTAGTTGCTCTATATATGAGAACCACTCGTATTTATTTCACACTCTTTTTAATCAAATCATTTATGTACTTTGAACTCATATGAGTCTTCAAGTTTTCTCTACTCTAGATATGTGTTTGACATGCTTGAAGCTTGAATCGCTTATCCTAAATCTCTTGTTAGGAATCTCAATTTCTTTGTTTGTATGTGGTCTTTGTAATACCCAAAATTCTTTACCATAATACTTCTTCATAAAATCAATTTTTTTTTTTAAAATTCTCTAACATTTTCATCCCAAAAATGAAATATACAGTGAACAATTTGAATTACACTTTAAAATTACATCACCTCATAAATTTATGTCATCTAAACACACTCTTAGTTTTTCAATGCATCAACTAGCACCTCAATATAATATTAAGAGATCAAGATTTAGGAACTAATAAATTATTAAAGAGAGGAACTAATAAAGAGTAGCAACCAAAAACCAAGTGACCAACAAAGAGAGGAACTAATAAAGAGTAGCAACCAAAAAACTCAAATATATCATCAATAAAGACTTTTCATAAACACATTATCGGCAATAGAGTTCTTAAATCTTCCAAATTTGCAACCCATAAACAAACTCATGGTATTCATGAAAAAACACCCTGATGCAAAACCCTTCATATGATTCTTACATGAACACCACCAACAAGATCCAACAAAGTTGAAATCCAACATGCGTTTACATTCAAAATTCAATTCCAAGGCCGTAACTACTAAAACATATTCTCAAACTTCTGGGAAGTGGGAACTTAATAGCGGAAACTTAGTAGTTTAAGAAGGATTCTCTTGATACCATGTTAACAATGCAGAAAATCAAAGAGAATAGAGAATAACAAAGGAGATAGTTAGGGTTTCAATAATATCAAAACCATAACATAGCAAGGTTAGAGTTTCAATAAAATATATAGTAAAACCTAAACGGATTCAACTAACTTAGAAACCAGCTAGTCCCAATAGCATAAACTCAATGGTTTATTATCTAACCGTTATTTTAACAAACTAATGATTTGTTAATATGCATGCACCATATAACTTTGATTTGTTAATTAACAGTTACTTTACGCGTTAAAGTGAATTGTTCACTTTAAAAAAGTCGGATCCATAAAAAAGGATCAAGTTAATCACGATAAAATATGTGGATCAATTTCTAATAGACAACCCAAAATTTCCCCTATTCTAATAGGTGACGATCAATTTCTAAATTATTATTAAAGGAATTTCTAAATTAGTTAAAAGCCAAAGGTTAGATGTCTTTTTTAGTATTTGTACTTGCAAAAAAGTACGAGTAAAGAATACTAGGGTTAAGTCTCGTATTCTAGGGTTTAGACTGATTATTGGATGGATTGAGAATGCTTTCGAGGATGGTATTTATAGCCTCATATGAGCTTGAGTTAAGGTTACTTAGCCTCCAAGCAATAGGGGCATTTAGGTATTTAGGCGGTTTCTAGATAATTCTAGAAGCTATTTAGGCGGCGCCCTAAATGAGGCGCGCCCTAGGTCCTGGAGGCCTTCTGGAGGGCGCTAAGGCTTCCTTGGAGGGTCTAAAACCCCTTCTAGAGGTCCTTCAGGTCTTTAGGAGTATTATGACGGTCCAGTATTGTATTTTTTTGGTATACTGCAAAATAAATCTTTAAATAAAGAAATTTAAAGGATCACATGTTCAAGTGATTCGAACACGGGTGATTCCTTTGTACCTACATGATTGTCAATGGAAAAATAGCAAACAAGAAATGTTTGAGCCTGTTTTTTTTATTTTCAAAATAATTTGAGTGGATATTGGTGTCAAATGACATAATTTTCAATAGTACGGGAAATCTAAAACAAGTTCATATGTTAAATCTTTTTTGGGAGCATATGTGATCTTTTTATTTATAAAACTTAATAAATAGTTATGTGATGGTGGATCTAAAACTAGAGTTTTAGTAGCCTTATCCTTGAGTCAAGCGTGTCAACTTAATAGAAAAAACACCTTTCACGAATAAAACCGAATTCTTAGGCAGATTGCCACTGGCTTGGACTTTTGCTGTCTTTTTTGGATGAAGCTGGAAAGCAAATATATATAGCATGTCCTTTCTTTTTTAAGGGTATATAAAATGTCTTTTTAATATTTTCTTCCTCGCAAAAAATAAAGCTTCAAGATAAAAAAATAGTGTACGAGATTGGACACCTCCCTCTTCCATTTCATTTTAAATATCTTGGTATACTCAAATTGGGACCGTCTAAAATTCGCATGTCTATTCCTTCATTCATTGTGTTCCTTGTCCAAAATACATACTCTTCTTATGTCATCCTAAGACTTCTTATCTTATATTCACACATGCATGATTCATTGATGTAGGTAATGGGTTATTCATTGGCCCTTTAGAAATCGAAGAAGCCAACCATAATTGCCCAATTGATCTCATTCTAAGTTGAGTACAACGCCCTTGATTACCTCAGCTTCATATTAGGTTTTGGGTTTTTCTCATTCTTAATATAGCAATTTTGTTTTAATCCACCGGTTCTTAGGAGATAAAATTCCTATTAATTAGAGTTCGTTCGAGAAATACTATTGAATTTGATATTTACATAAATTGATAAACTCCAATATTATATTCACAAGCGAAGTTAGACTAATTTCTACGTAAAAGCTATATATAAAGAATTTTTTTAGGCATTTTTTTAAAACTTACATATTGAATTTATGGATTAAATAATTTTATTTTTTTTTATCTCTATTCTACATGAGATTGAGATTTTCCTAATACTTTATGTGAGCTTCATATGTATGTGTGTGTGAAAATAAGGGCATATGCGCTCTTTGAAGGTTATGCAAAAAAGGACACAT
>Ga0209282_1001111_pt1 | contig 14335 bp, 8 predicted proteins | sample Mtrugardesep15_FD_187529 | JGI IMG/M metagenome (GOLD analysis project Ga0209282, IMG submission 187529) | Root nodule microbial communities of legume samples collected from California, USA - M. trunc garden sep15 (SPAdes) (version 2) | ecosystem: Host-associated > Plants > Roots > Nodule...
ATACTCAAAAAAGTATCCATTGATCAAGAGAATAGACAATTGAATTGGAACATCCCATGCAACACCAATGAGAAAAAAACCAACTGTTCTCTCCTCAAATGCAGCAGATCTAAGAAACTTTGATACGATATAAATGGTAAAACGTCCGGGAGGCATATAGTATAACATGTCAAGTTTTATATGATGTGACAATATATATGCCATGCATCTCATTAGTACTAAGAAAACTGCATCGAACATTATCATGTAAGTATTCTTTTTCATGCCCGGATGAACAAAGCTAACAGTGCAAGCATAAGGGGTAATATATACTCTCCTACCTGCACACCATTGGTTACAGCAGTTGAACAAAGAGGGGATTCTTCTGGAAAAAGATTAATGCTTTTAGCATTTCCTACTTCAAGCAGTTTGATAAAACCATGTTGTAAACGGCGACCGTGCTCTTCTAACCACAGTAGCATGGCATCCTGAACCTTTTCGCTGTCCATCTCATGATGCAAACTAATCAAATTCTGAGGAACACATGGCACCAAGTCTCTATTGGTAAGAAGATTTCTGGTCCCAACATATAGTTGACCATTGGTACAGTTGAGAAAGAACAACTTCTTACTGTACGTGGACGAAGCAGCCACAAGAACATACTTGGATCTTCTTAAAAATCCTAAGTTGTGTGAAATTTGCTGAGTTTCTTGGATTACCTGACTTATAGGTAATAAATAAACATTCACAAAGTGATTATAGAAGGAGTAACCACCAATTATTCCCAAAGAAGTGTCAGATGTGCTGGTATCATGATCTTGTTTTTCAATTTCTTGCCCATTATGAAAGCGGTAAAGGATCCTTGTGGGAAGAGGCAATTTGACATTTAAGACATCCTCCAACTCTTGAATCTCAGCTTCTGACGCACCTTCACAAAGAGTTTCTTTAGCTTCTGGAAAGTTATTGGTGAGCCAGGTTTTTAAATTGTCCCAACACCTTTTTACACGTTTAACAAGAGGCCAAGGATACATAACAAAAGCTTCTCTCCAAGTTTGATAAGCTTCCTGCACAACACAACACAGTGAGTCTAATTTCTAGCTGTACTGATATCTACTTACCACACCAACACTTCAAATTGAAGGTGTGGGGGTGTGTCAAATGTCTGACACCCATACGACACCGACCACATGTCAATTACTTTCATACTTTTTAAAATTATTATGGCAAACAGTCATTTTGTTCCCTGAATGAGTGAGACGCTGTTATTGTAGTCCCTGAATGTACCAAAGTTGTAAATCCATCCACAAGTGTCTCTTTCTTTGTAATTTTAGGGAAATTAACTAACAAAAGACACATTTGAGGACCAAAGTGTCCAACAAAAAACACATTTAAGAACCAAAATGACTAACTAAATAGACACATGAGGATGTATTTGTGATTTCGATGCATCCATGGACTATAAGGACGGTGTATCACACATTCAGGAACCAAAATGGTTTTACCCAAATTGTTATTGGTGCCTATGTGTCACTATCAGTGTCATGCCCGGTGTCCGTGAATGTGCTTCATTGACTACTCCCTCTAGTCTCAAATATATGCAAAAACTCATTTTTTTTAATTCATTAAATAATGATGTATCCGATGCAATAACAACTAATTCGAGGGATCAATCCCACCGCCCACTTGCGGGGCCATTTAAAGCCAAACAAAGATGGACTTGCCAACTGAAATTGACACCAAAGTTATGAGTGGGACTCTAATAATCCAAAGTTAGGTTGAGAGGTAAGTAAAATTTGACCAAAGACTGTTTCAAACTCAATTACTTCTAAACGATTCTTCCAGCATAATTTAAACTAAAGCATACACATCAAATGATTGTAACTAGAAATGATCAAAAGGAGGGAAGAGTGACCTTGAAGGAAGGGAGAGAGTTTCCGAGATGATCAACAGGTTGAGTGAGAGAGAGTTCACGGAAGCAGATTTTGGACCAAAGAGAGTCATCGGAGGTGAAAGATTTGAACCTGTTATTCACACATGAAATTCTGGCAATGTCTTCGGGTTTAAGATTTTCCATAATTTCATGAATCGCTAAATCTCCAACTGATTCCAAATCCATCTTTCGAAAAATTCAATTGCTCTTTCTTTCAATATCAATACCAAAATGTATCTCTTACGATGCTTACATGTGCACACTGCAGAAGAAAAGAGAACCGGTTCAAGAGAAGATATAGTCGGTTCACTTTTTTAAACCGACTATATCTAAATAGATTAATCCTTCTGGCCGGGTAAACCAAACCGGTTTTTTAATATTATTTATTTTTTAAATTACATTTCTCTCCCTTAAAAAAATTTGAATTACACTCATTTCTCCTCTTATGTTAAAATAAATATATTCTCTCTTGAAAAATGAAATTTATATTTCATTCCCTTACGAGATACTTGAATTACAAACCCTCCTTTAATAATTAAATATGCATTACACTTTAACGATAAATAAATATTTGTATGGTTTTGAACTCATTTAAATGTCAATTACAGAAAAAAGCTAGCTTGATCATCATCGTTTAAGAAGTACAATCTCTCAAGAAATAAAGTAACTTCTCATCCCAATGACTACAATAATTGCACCACGACTCTCTCATATTTGTGAATCACAACCTGAGTCCAACCTCCAAAGAGTTGCATCTCCTGTCTTAAATAACCATCAAAGCTTCATAATACATGCCTCATTCATAAGAGGTAGACTATGAACACTAAAACCTCATATATGTTTAGGTCATGTTAAAGTCTACCACCTAATCGTATGAGTTGTTCTTCCCTTTTCACTATCACTCCGAATAAAGGATTGTTGAAGATTCACAATTTCTGTTAGAACACTCTTCGGACTAATCAATCATGCACATCATATGATACGTTGGGATAGCTTGATTAATTAAGCTAATATTATCAACGTATATCTTTTCATCTAATCAAGCAAGTGGAAGCAACAATCTCTACCTTCTCATAAACTACATATTTGGGACACGAGCAAAGCTACCACAACATTAATCTAAACATCCACTTAATTTAGATATTGTGTAACTTTACCAGGGTGTTCTAAAGACCTAATTTTTTAAGTTTTGGTTTTGCTAAAAAAAAAGTTTTGGTTTACACCCAAAATTAAGTTGAACCAACTCTTTCACTTATTTGCTCTTAAATCCGTATCTATATATGAAATATTATTTGACTAGAACAAAAAAAGTTGTAGTATTATAGCCTTTGTCAAATTATTTTAAAATTTACTCTTCATGATTTCCTTTATGTTACAATATTCTTCATCTTATTAATTGCTTACTTTTTTTGTTGGAACGTAACACAATAAATTAATATCTGGTTTTTTTACTCAAAATAATTACAGACAAATTCTTCAAAGGAACCACTTGTCCTTTTATTTTCACTGAACCAAAAAAAAAACCTGTTACTTTCAATTTGATTTTCATACTCTAGTACTAGTGTTACTTTAAATTTAAACCCATTTTGCCATACGCTGCTATATATTGATACACTCTGAACAAAACTTGTCGTTTTTTTTCTTTCGAATTTTAAAAAGTTAACAAAAAGCAAACAAAGTGACACGTCGGTACAAGTTTGAGATGGAAAAAATATAATGCATATATTAAATTAAACAGAAACAAGAATCATAATTCAACCTTACAATTTAGTCAAAAAAAACCTTACAATTTTATAGCTTGTAGATAAAAACACATGTTAAGAAGAAAAAGACTAAAGACCCTAATATGAAAATAATTTAAAGAAATCTCTGCTGAATTCATCGTCCAATCATCATCACTTCTGTCGCTAGCGTTCATGCGTCTCCCTAACCACAACACAACTCATTGCCTACGCGTCCATTTAAGATTGGGATATGATGATTTTTTTTTTGCAAACCTGTCAATAATAGCTAAAAATTAATCTCGTTACGCAGAAACTATTTTACCATAAAACAATGTAAAAAAAAATCGAGTAAAAGAAATTTTTTGTTTATGGTGAAACGCATGGAACCATTATACATCTGACATGTTTGTCCGTCGAATATACGTTGGTCATTACTTGGCTAAGAAACCCACCGAGAATTCTGATATGATACTCCAAACGTTCTTAAAATATTAAAAAAATAAAATCAAAATATATTTAGTTTAAATTTAAACTGAATATATTTTAACTTCAGTTTATATCTAAGACTCGAAAAGAGTTCCATTAATTAGGACTACCTTGAATACAAAATCATAGAATTATGTTCTAAATGGATCAACGACGTAGTACATATTCGGTATCATTCATAGTAGTTTAGCGGAAATTGTGGTGAACCACCATGATTTTCACTTTGCAAAATCAAAATGACTCAACGTGATTTAAACAAAGTTATCATAATATCAACCATGTATTTAACATACAATTTGTATAATGGTCATGCTAACATGTGTCAACTAGTAGCGACAAAATTCCTCAATTTAAAGATTCCACAGATAACATTTTCAATTTTTTTACAAATAAATTAGCACAATTTTATCCAGAAGTCCTATCTCAACTGGTAAAATGCCGAAATTGTTAGGCCGGATGCCATGACCGGGGTTTGAATCCCGGTACCTCCACTTGTGTGTGAGTTTATAATGGCTTTGCCATTTCGTCTATCTACCAAAAAAAATTAGCACAATTTTAAATACATAATTTCTATTTTTGATACACCAACAGTGTCTTGCACATGTAAAGATTAATACTACAGCACTAGAGGCAAGCGTGTTTATTATGAACCTTTTATTATTCTTTATTCTTTGTCAACTAACTTGGTGGTAAGAAATTCATTTTTTCAAGGTAAATACCTGGAGTGTCTGGAGTTCGAACCCCAATCCCCACACATTCAAGTGTACATGACACATGACTCATTCACATCAAGAATGAAATAGAAATTTTTTGGTGCTTAGCTGTCAGAAAGAATTAAAGATTCAATTCTTAAATGAGTTACGTATTTATCACTGCACCATTTGATTAAGGAGAGTTTGGATGCAGAAACTTTACGTTCCAACGCTGCAATAAAGGATGAATTACCCAGAAACACCAAATTCTGTAAACCTTGTTCATTTCTTAAGGGCAGTACTATGGATACTATTATATTAACAAGTGCCCCCGGGGCACTTGTTAACATTTTCCAAACAAAACACGCTTTTAATATTCATGCATTGAATTCTTTCTTAATAGAATGATATTTTAACGATAGTTGGATCTAGTGGAAGGGACTAGACTTCCACAACACGTCGAATAAAGTTCAAATCTCGACTGCTAGAAGTAGACGGATTTTAGTGTCTGACACATCTCGAATAAAGAAAAATCGAATGGAACATTAAAATCGAATGTTCCAGTTATGCATCATTTGTCCCTGGACTAGTGATACTTAGCATATGTTTGGTTGTGAGGTGGGCTGTCGGGCGTCTAGGGGCCATATTACTGTTACAAAAAACGAGTGTCTAGGGCCTAGCAGACGCAGATACAAACATGGAATTAACGTCAAGTAATTGAAAGTAGTGAATGACAACAAACATGATGAGCAATTTCCATCTTATTTATTTATTTATTCAATGCTACTATTATTACAGTCTAATACACTCTTATTTTCTAGGTTTTACTAAGTCTATTTAAATTGGGTGTTAATTTTCACAGGAAAAGCATAATCAATTATCTAAAGCAGTTTTACTAAATATGTACACGTTAATTCAATAACATTTTACACCAGTACAGCATTTTTGTCATCTTGTTGAATTTTCTGTAGTAAAAGACTTCCAACTAGACCTATTGCAAATATTGAATTGTCATCTTGCTCTATTTTGTTCCCATGTCTCATTAAACAAAGCCATCAGGGCTAATTGAACCATGAAAGCACATTCAATTCAATATTTGCAACAAAACCGATTAAATTCCAAACATTTTTAAAGCATTATTATGAAATGCAAACAAATGATATTCAGGGGCTGACTTTTCCTAAGGATAGGCTCTAGTCTTGTTAACATAAGTTTAATATTAGAAGGTAAGAGGTAATTTTGCACATTCCAGAGACACAGATTGTAATAATGAGACTAACCACGTGAGTTTTGTTGAAATGTCCGTTAAAATTAAAAAATCCGGATAGGGCTTTAAGATTTCCGTAAAAGATTCTGTTCGTAGTTTAAAAATAACTGGCATCGGCTAAAAAATCTCTAAACCAAGTTGGAAAACTCATTAGGATTATATTCAGAGTTGCTAAAATCTCAGTGGGTCTCAGGGTCATAATAAGTAATTATCGGAGTATAAAATAACGATGGAAACATAGAAAAATTAGCGGGGATCCACAATGGAATGTGGTACCAAATTTGTTGGATGGTTCAGTCAAGCAATCCCTAGTTATGGGAAGGTAGTAAACAATGGTAGCTTAAATATACAGATTTAATTAGAGAAAGTCATCTTCACATAATCTTTAGAAGCACATTTGAGATCCTTACATAGTGGAAATAACCCCTCACAGTAAAACAAGTTCAGGGAGTGATTGGATTTCCAACCCTAAAAACTATCTTCTAAAGAGGAAAGAAAAAGAGAGAGATCACAGCCTATTGATAAAAAATAATGGGATACAAAACTTAGAAGCAAAACAAATTATCATGCATGTGCAATAGAGCTATGTTCAAGACTCGATATGCCAAGTGTTTGTCACAATATTGCTATCTATGAAACACATTCAATCCAGAAGGTAAACTACAGCAATAATAAAAACAAAGAGACAATATGACGTACAACAAAAAGAAAAAGAACAAAGCATGTGACGAAACTTAAAGCTTAACATATATGTATCAATCACAAATAAGCAAGCTGAAATGGAATAGAATTTCTGACGGCACAAATAAGCAGGTGTATGTGTACTTGCTACACCCCATCAGAACTATAATACAACTATATTTATATGAATACCAAAGGGATTTTAATAGAGTTAGTATTTTGAAATTTGAAACTAGGGTAAGGTTGACAACAGTTTTAACAAGGACAGTACTGTCCAAATATTTATTTGGGGAAAAGTACCGACAAAAAGATGCAAACCCAGTAAAATGTTCTAAGATCCTCCTTGCAAAGCTTTGGACCCCAATACTGCCTACCAAACCTATTTGTTTACATGTGCTTAATTTGTCTTTGTAGGTTCTTATACTTAAGAATTCAATACTACCCAAGTATATGGTTTACATGTCACATGACGCAGGTTTAGAGCCCGCAGATTATTTAAACTAGCAAGTGTATCAAGGTATGTAACCAGAAAGTGAACTTTTTGGGAGAATATAAATATGGTCATAATTTCTTTATGTTAAAAAATACAGCTTAGTTAAGTGAATGGCAGGGATGTTATAATAAACTATATCACTCATTCAAAAGAATCAATTATGGGGTGTTACTTACAGAAAATAATTCTTATTGTTGAACTCCTGGCCCATGTCCTCCTTGGGATTGCTGCTGCTGCTGTATTTGGAGTAGAAGATTGGCAGCAAACTGCAATGTTGACTGATATCTCTGGTTCTTATCAGCCTCCAATTCTGGGGGGCCTTGACCAACTCCAAAGGCAGGATGTTGTTGAATGGGAGGGTTTGAGTTTATTTGGTCTGCATTATATTGCGTGACAGGCTGATGCTGAGGATTAGCACTGTTAACTTGACTAGATAAGGCAGTAGAATTATTGGGTTGCTGGAAAGGCTGGGGGTTATTATTAGGTTGCTGGAAATGCTGGGGGTTATTATTAGGTTGCTGGAAAGGATGGGGGTTATTATTAGGTTGCTGGAAAGCCTGAGAATTGTATAAAACAGAGACATCACTTCCTGGCACAACACCAAAGCCTTTCTGAGTATTGGGGGGAACTTCAGCCTGATACTGATGACTGTAATGGGGGGATGCAGCTACCTGTCCACTTTGAGTAGGTGTCACAAAATTAGAGACGAGTCTAGATGAAACAACTCCTTGCTGATGCTGTTGCTGGCTAACAGCATTGTCTTGAATATGAGAACTGCCAGAGAATGGTTGAGCAGTGTGGCCAGGAGCTGATGCGGGTGGGTAAGGCTGATAATGAGCATTGTGACTGTTATACATATTCCTAAACTGCTGAGATGGATGAATGGATTGATCTGCAATTTGATGATCCTGTTTCCATAATTGAGATTGGTTTCCATCATTAGGTACCACAGGAGGAAATGGAGGCTTCACAGTTGAGGAGCCTGCACCTGACTTGGCACCATCAATAGCAGGCGACTGCACATTTGTGGGCAGAAAAGAAGCTAAAGTTGCAATAAGCTCAGGTGTTAATGCAACTCCAGCTTGAGACCCAGAAGCAGCAGTATTTAGAGCATAGTCTGAAGCTGCAGGTTGAACTGAAGGAGGCCCACCTGTAGGTGGGTATACTTGTTTACCAGGAAGCTTAGAATCCTCGTGCAACATTCGGTTGTAATTCATTGCTAAAACTTGATCCTCCTTTGCAGGATTCATATCATATTCAGCCTGTGAAGGAGGCATCTGCTGCATATATTGATTTGACGGTACAGGCAAATGTGATGATTGGTGCACAGGCACGCCACTTGGTACTGGTGCAAACTTGAGAACGACGCCATATAGACGTTCAGGTCCGGTGACTTTCAGAACATCTGTCAGGAAATCAGAAGGAGGTACCAAGAATAAAGTTGTATTGTCAAATTTGGCAACACCAGCACGATTTTTTGCACCAAGGTAGCGTAGGAATTCAGTGTATGAACCAAAATCATCTTCACTATCAGGCAGAAAGAAAACAATCTCAAAGTCAATCGCATCAGCATAGTGTGCTGCGAGTGTACCCAATCCCGTCCTAGCTGAGCAATCAACAACTTCAGGACTGCAATAAATGAACAAAACAAACTTCAATACAGCCTCTAAACAAGACCTTGAGACAGGTATACCTTTTGACTGCTATGTAAGACAGTTTTCAAGGAAAAAGCAAATTGGCCCATTTCCAAGAACTAAGGGCCAATTACTTAGATTGGAGAAAAAAAGACAGAGCTTGTCTACCTTATTTACCAAAAAAATATGAATAGTTTCTTTAGAAAAAATATAAAAAAAAAGGAGCAATAAGAACAGTATTCTTCCTAATGATACAATGAAGAACAAATTCATAATAGAAAAGCTAGCATGAAGCACAAACGAATAAAATTTATAAAACCTGCATATTTCTTTCATTTAGAGAAGATATTCTATGCTAATGATATACCATTTGCTACAAGTGACTTTTCCCGCAAATAGGGATGGAGGGGTCAAATGCAAAATAAATCGGCAGAAATAAACTTATTGGAAGAAAAGTCCTCTTCAATATGTATAAAATTAAATTGAAACACTAATAACAGATAAAATTAAACTCACAGCTCGGTCCCGATTCCTTTCCCTACAGGGACGCATCTAGCACGACAAACAGGAGTTCCTCCTTTGGCAATAAGTCCGCGCCATATATGATCAGGTTGGGCAGAAGCATGTACTCCACCTGTAATCCTCGTGCTTGCCGAACCAAGGATACCCCTCCCTGCATAAGGATCATCATTAGGTAATGCGCCATCTATCCTTGACCGCTTAGAATCTCTTGGAATATGATTTATGTCAAGTACATTCCATGCACCAGAGGATGATCTTGCAGGAAGCCTAGCACCCGGTACAGGAGAAGAAAGCAACCCTTGTGCAGGAGAAGATGGCCGTTTCCAGTTTGGACCCTTGTGTAGTGTACTATTCTCGTTAAACTCAGGGCCAGAAACAACAGATTCAGGACCACCATTAGGACCAAAAGGCCGCATTTGTATGTTTGGACCAACAATACCACCACTTGGCAATTGTCCAGGAAAACTATTCGGAATCATAGGACGATTATGACCAAATAAATCCATTTGTGCAGGTCGATATGGATGCTCATTTAGGAATAAATCAGGTCTTGGCCCATTACTTCCAGGATAAAAGCCAGGGTAGTCTTTGCCATGTACCTGGTCACCGTTAGAATAATTAATTGTTATGTGAGGATCATTGAAAAGGCGCCCTTGAAGACCTTCTTTTGCACGCCGGGCTTCATCGACACTTCTAAATTCAACAAATGAAAAATTTCTTGAAGGAAAACTCTTGATTCTCTCAATTTCACCAAATAGGATCATGGCATTGTGGAGCATTTGCTCGTCGATCTGAACATTGGGAGGATAACCGATCCACAAAATATTATTGGGTTGACCGTCACCCTTCCTCCTCATTTGAGGTTGTGAATTCTGTTGACACGAGAACAAGTTTTTATAAGTAAAAACTAAAAAAAATCAAGATACCAGCATAAAGAAAACATCAACCAATATAGAAATAGGTGGATGCAAGTCTAAACAGTGTATGGTCTTCAAATCCCAACACATTACATCCAACAAGGCAATGACAAAAGATGAAAAGGACTAATGCACGAGACATATCCAATTAGATGCACATTGTACAGTATTCTCACCAGTGGCCTTTTTTGTCCAGAATAGGAATCAGAAGGCCCAAAGCTTTTGCCTTGAAATTGCCCATAATCAAGCCCTTGATCCTACAGAAATCAGAAAAGGAACTATTAGGGGCGTATGAAAAAGATACAGAAAAGCAAAAATAACATGAAAAGAAATAACTTGTTAAGTAATCCTCCATGTTAGTGGAATAGTCACACTAATGTTAAGAGACTTAGAGTGAGAGAATATGATAGGTTACAAATAATAGGGGAGGGAAGATTGGAGAGGCTTGTCTTCAGTACTGGAATAAAAATTGGATGTGTAATAGAGGTTTCTCTAAATGAAAAGCATTTTCTTCTATATTCTGAATCAGTAGCTAACAAAGAATCCACCAATTTCAAGAAAACATCAACGAAAAGTAATTCGAATGAAACTAATACAACACATCCAAAACACTACTGACCAAATCAGACAAACCTTACAATAAAAGCAACCAAGGTCCATCTTAAAATGCGAAAAGCTTCACAAAAGGTAGTTCACTCATATATGAATTATTTATTGCAAGAAATAGCATTCCAGTATGTATCATTTTCGAAGAACCACACCCCAGTTACCACATTAAAATTATAGATCCTGCCGTGAGACGTCAGGATATTTATAGTACAGTAAGTAACTATTTCCTCCGGTCCTATATATAAGAGAAAGTTGGTCAACAATAGTAGATGCATCTGGTCCAAATTTTAAACCAGGTACATCAATTTTTGTTGATCCAACTTTCTTTTATATATGGGACCGGAGGAAGTAATTAATATACGGAAGTTGAGTAACAAGAAACAAAATCAGCATTCTAAAGTACAAACTTACTCTTTTTGCATAATTTGATCGGAGGAAGTCAACACGAATATTTTCCCCACCGATACGTTTTCCATTCATAATTTTCATTGCCTGAATAGCATCATCTAAATTGAAAAATTCAACACATGCAGTATTTCTGTCTCTGAAGAACTTGAAATCCTCAACTTTACCAAATTTACGGAAGTCAGCTTCCAAGTCTTCCTTTGTAACACCTGGGCTTATGCCACCTACCCAAAGCTGTTTACATGTCTTTGCCTGGAAATAACGTCATTTTGGTTAAACACGCGCGTGAAGAAATATACATTATCTTAGCATCTACATTCAAACACATTACAATGAAAACAATCTGCTAATACTAAAAGGAAATTGTATTGTACTTTTGCTTCAAGCTATTCAAAGGCACCAACCACTTAATTTTGACAGCTCCTACTTTGGATTTAACAGTCAAACTGTTGAAAAGAAATTCATATCTTGAGGTGGCCAAGAATAAATAAATTCCGTAGAAAAAGGCTATAATTGCTATTGTTATAATCAAGTAGAAAAAGGAAGTCAAATCGCTTCTTCATCAAATGCATTACGCACATGACAGCGTAAAGGAATTTATTTTCTGTGAAAACAACATTTGCAGTTCAGAACTAAAATATCTAAGGTTAAGTTCTAATACAAAAACTGCCCCTGCCGAGATTTGAAAAGCAACGGAATTAAATTACAGTCTAATTTTACTTTATTTTTGTTGCCAAAACTAAAAACAGTACGACAAACTTAAGAACTACAATCCCTTGTTTGAACGGCCGACTATGTCCAATGCTATTTGTATAATTATAATACATTGAGTTGTATTTTACTAGTAATCTTTTTATTTTGTTACATTTTACTGGTAGTCTAGTATTTACATTTTTAACGTATTTGCAGCTCCATGAATGATTCCCAAGTCTTGTTCAGAAACCACCAAAGGCACTTTTTACTATTGATGATATAAACGGGTCTCTTATAATTACTAGTCAGGTTGCTATTTAGATTTGGTATTTTTTTTTGAAGAAAGATTTGGTATTATTATTCATAGATAAATACCATCTTTGTTATTTTGATTTCTTTTACTTTTCTTTCATTCACGTCATTAGAAGGACTAGGATTGGTTTTGACGGTGGTAACAGGGATAGTTAGGAGTTTCCCAGAAACACATGTTCTCTGGAAATTATTATTATTGTACGTGTGCAAAGATAAAGTTGAAACCAGATGTAGTACAATACCAGACGGGAGAGATGTGAAACGTAGTCCCATGATTGTATCCACATCAGATAAGATGCAGTTTCACGTCCTCAAAAAGTACTCTTTCGTAGTATCTGCATCAGCGTTTTTTTTTACTGCAATTTCACAGACCTCATGAAGGCATTATTGCCTATGCTCTGCATTATTTTCTCTAAATCTACAAATTTATTTTTGAACTAAAAAAACTACACCAAATTTATACTCCAATCTCCTCGAATAAAATGCACTCTTCATCTGCATAATTTGTCCATGTTAATCAAATGTTATTGGTATCATTTTGTTTACAACATTTAATTGAGGCATACTTGGTTTAATCGAGTTTTTTGGCATTAAACACCGTTTTACACTACACGATTTATGCTAACTAAATTTTACCGTCCCTGCACTTAATACACAGCTCATGTATTTTCATGTGATTGATTACTGCTTCGCAGATGTTTGGCAATTTGCACGTCTGCTCACGACGCCGGTTTGATTTTTTATTTTGAAATTGAAACGGTTTCAATGCGCACTACTAATTACAACGTTCGTGACCGTGAATTCATTACACATTTCGTTAGCACAAGGCAGAGATTGATTTCTGCAGCCCGAACATCGCCTGCTTTATTGAAGTTTAATTGTTGAATTTAAACCTCATGGAGTATTCTTCATCATAATGAACCAATTAATACAAAACAAGCTTTCAGAATCTCTTTGACATTGAAAGGATCTATTAGTTCATTAATAACGTTAGATTTAGAAAAAACCAGCAACCTTCAAAATCTAAATTCACGATAAAATTGAAAAAAGTTCTTCGAATATTGTAAATTATCATAGCATAAATTTTAATTTAATCAACGCTGCTAAGGAGTACATATTTGGACTAAAATTTCAGGGTGTGTTTGGCAGAATCAGGTTAATTTTTATATTTCAATATGAATTTCAGTAAAACACTAAATCCAATCCAATCATGACATTGTTCACCATACATACCCTAATAATTCACCATACAAACCAATCGCACGTACAACTAGTTTTCAAGGTTTCATCGATTAAGCAAAGTACGGAAAATCGTATAAACTACAGATTTGATTTGAGCGATCAGAAATCGAGAATTCATACCGAGCAATTTCGAAGGCAAATTGAAAACAAAATTAACCGAAAACGTTGAAAGCAATAATCGATGTAGATTAGAAAAAATATAAATAATAATAATAATACATGAATCCTTATTGTAATTGAAAATTAAGAGAGCGCAAAAGTGAGAACGAACCGGTCTAGCAAACTCAATTTTCAAGTTATTGCCACGAAAATTGAATCCCTGAAGAGCGCTTTTAGCGGCTTTTGCATCATCAATACGTTTGAAGAACACGAAAGCGTAATTCCGAGCGGAATAAGATGTGACGCTATCGAGAGCGCCGTATTGAACGAACAGATCCATCAGATCGGAATCTGTTACGTCCGGCGATAGATTCGCAACCCATAGGTTGTTCGATGGGGTCGAAGATTCGTCAGAGTCTCTGCCGCTGCTTTCCTGTAGTGGCCGCGTTGGCTTCGACGGTGGCGGCATTGCGATTGGAAGAGGTGGCGCTGTGAACGTGACGATTTGAGAGATTGAGGGTGAAAGTTTTGGAGAGAGAAAGAAACCCTAGAACAGAGAATGAATGAATGTTATATTGTGAGGGAGAAAGAGAAAACGGATTAGGATTAGGGTTGTGGTTACGATATAAATCCAAATTTTCAAATCGTCA
>Ga0209282_1001112_pt1 | contig 14334 bp, 10 predicted proteins | sample Mtrugardesep15_FD_187529 | JGI IMG/M metagenome (GOLD analysis project Ga0209282, IMG submission 187529) | Root nodule microbial communities of legume samples collected from California, USA - M. trunc garden sep15 (SPAdes) (version 2) | ecosystem: Host-associated > Plants > Roots > Nodule...
AATTCATAGCAGTTAACAAAAGATCATGAAACATATGATACATACCAGATAGGGAGGTGTCCGCTTTAACCGAATTTGATGGAGATGAAACTGAACCAGAAGTACCTGCTTGCTGAGAAGAGGGAGACTTAGAACTTTTACCAGTTGAACATTTTGAAACATCACCTTGACCTAAATCAGCTTCATCATGCTTTTTGTTTTCATCAAGTAATTTCCTCTGTGCATACTGCCGAGATGGAGAAGGCTTGGGAGGCTCAAAGGCTTTGGATAGGCCTCCAACCCAGGCCCAAACAGCATCTCTGTTTTCAATGGTCCACAAAAGCTTAAGACCATAGACAAACACACGTTGACAACCGTCAGCTATTACCACATTGTAACCATCATCATCACTTGGGTCAGACCGCATATGTTCATCAGTTTCACTCCCATTGTCAAACTCAGACCGTACATATGTCATCTCAACTTTTCTTCTTCTTCCTGCTTCTTGCCACGCTAGTAACCTAGCAGGATCAGCCTTTGAGGATTGCCTTCTGATAGTGAAGTAATCGGAGGACAATAAAAATCCATCATCACGATTTTTCTCTGTCATGTAACCTTTGTCAGTTGAGATTTTGTCTGTGGATACAGATTGTGAACTTTTCAGTATCATGTTAACTACTTTAGCAACACTAGCACAGGCTTCCTTATTTAGGAAAGCTTTGAGCATATGAAGGTCAAGTCCCTGGTAAACAAGATCAAGAATATCACGCTTGCTTTCAAAAGTATATTTTTGCTTGCCCCTACTATAACACAGTTCATACTTTAGTTTTCTCATTGTGAAAGTCAGTCCTTTGGCTGGATCATCATCATCTAAAGGCATGTTCTTTATACAGGCTGGGGTGGCATCTAGACGAAGCATGAATTCAGTCATCACTTTATCTAGTGAAAGATTCCCTGACCTGGCAGCTCTCGAAACTCCAAAACGCGGCCAACGGGAGAAGCTCCGCAGCTTATGTGGAGGATTGTAGTTCAAGCTCCAGAATCTTAATATCCACGCTAGATCATGAGCTCCAAAGTTGAATGTAGGGGACACGCGTGAAAAATTTTGAGATACATGAGGAGGATCAAATACAGTAGATCCTTGTTCAGTATTATCCCTAGCAATGGACAGTGAGGAATGTTTTTTTAATGCAAGAGGAAGGGGTCTAAGAGAGAAGTTCCATCGGAGAGAAAGAGAAGTCGATCTAAAAGGATCAAATACTTTATCGCGAGGTTTTCCCTCAACTGGTAGTGCAAATAAATAATGATCCATGGGATCTCCAGATCCACATTCCCAGTCCATTGTAACTTCGAGAGTAAAGATAGGGGCTTCCAAAAATGCCCCAGAGACTCCTGTTGGAATTTTGAAACCACATCTGTTTGCCAAACTTTCCAAACTACTTAACAAAAACTTAAAATCTTTGGCAAAAACAGAAACACGGCCGTCAGACTGGTGAAGTTCCATACAGCTGCTTACAATTTGAAGTTTGTCAACCTTTTCATATGGATCTGTAGTTGCCAAAATATTCCATCTTGATTCAGAGAACAGTAAGGAAACTTTTCCATGGATGTAATTTCTCATGTCGTCCCACCATGGTAAACTCCGCTCCTTCTTTGGTGGATGAATAAGTGGACCAGGATTCCTAACACTTAGATTAGCCCTCCGAAGTGCTACCGTGAAAGCGTAACTAACATCAGCAAAAGCTGGTTCATAACCCACCCCAAATGACACCTCACCTTTCTGGAAATGTATTGGCAAATCTGAATATGTCTTTATAGGTGGAGTAGTACCACTAGCCGAACGTAGCATGCGAACCTTTCTCCATCTCCCAACATAGACATCTTGAAATATTTGAGGTTGAAAGCTAGTTGCCTAGTTGAAGTAAATCAATGAACAATAAATAAGACAAAGAAACGGAAACACTGCATAAAATGTTGCTAAATCCTAAAAAAAAAGGTAGAAAAAACAGTGAGTAGCAGAGAAAATATACAATCATGTCAGCATGTATAAAGTAGTAATTAGATATATGACACGTCTTAAACAACAGAACTATCTGAAATCATTACCAAAATTTTCACTGGTAACTTGTTGCTTTTCCACCTATTTAATAAAGTGGTTATCTTGTCATCTTTTATAGTTCAAATGGTACCTACAATTATATTTTTACCTACAGTAACTCACCTAAATCTGTCGTACTACTGAACAACGTAGGAACCTACTCGTTTATAAAATTGTGTTCTTTCCCAACTTTGACCATATCTATAGAACAAGAGTCATAGAAAAAATCACAACCAAAGCATTGAATAGCAAATAATGTATTCAACTGCATCCAGAACTTTGTCTCGTTTAATGGTCAGGATAGGACAGGGACGAATAGGATGAGGAGACTTGGATAAGGTCTAATCATACCTTGTTTTTGATGTACACCTACTAACAAACTAGATATAATATATTTGAGATTGACCAAGTAATAATATGACAAACATTATACTAAAACGACAAAATTACCTTCACCGCAAAATTACATCTAATTTATGGCAAATGCTAACGTGCCCTTAGAGCACTTGTTAATGAACTAAATAAAGAAAAATTATGCTGGAAATTGTGTATTCAATTTCTTGAAAATTTTAAAATTATTCTTTTCAAAACAAAATTAAATTTTTAATAAAAAAAGAGAAAGAAAATTAATAGAATATATATTTTTGAGAACTGATAGTGTACAATTGGTAATGCAGTGGATCAGCTACATCCAACCCTATATATAGTAAAGATCAACCTCAAATTTACTTAAGTAGTTGCACTATGTAACAGAAAACAGAAAGAAAGATAACTTTCATCAAAACCAAACTAAACAAACAACATGTCATCAAAAAAATAATAACTAAACAAACAACAGCTGTGAGCCATAAATCCTCTCCTAGACTAGAACCCACGTCACAATTACTCTTCATGCTTAAAATGGGAGGAGACACCGAGAGATAGATTCTAAGCTTCTATAATTTAGAAGACTATTTGAAGACAAATGTAACAGATTTTTTTCAAAATATTTCTGTTGTACTTCATTGCAGGTAAAACGAGGAACCATTATTTACATTTGAAAACACGCAAAAATTCAACAGAAGTGCAACAACAAGTAAATTTGAATTGAAACACTTCAAGTTTATTCCATACGGTAACTCAAATGTGATTAATCCGTAATATAAATTAAAGGCAGGATTATATGCTAAAACTCGTATTTCTCTTTCAGTCATTCTATAAGATATCAGAATAAAAATCATGTTTGTTTTACGTGATCCAAAAAATAAGAACAGTGATTAAATATGTTTCTAGTCCCCATGAAATTTCAAATTTTCGTTTTTAGTCCCTACAAGAAATTTCTTCAACTTTCAGTCCCCACAATATTTTCTGACAACATCTTAAAATCAAAATAAATAGAGGCCTGATCAAAATGTTATCAAACTTTGCAGATACACTCCATGTGCTATGATATTGATAGAAGTCTCTGCAATAAATGAGCTCAAAATTTGATTTTTAGGTCCATTATTTTTCTTGAGGTTTTGGCACTTAAATTTCGTATTTAATTCACCCATTGCTAAAAACTTCTAAATTTTTGTAGGGGACATGTTATAAATATGCCCTCAAAAAAGTCATTCAAATATTTGAAGGCTACACATGGGTTGACTTAACAGTAAGGACTAAGACTGCCTTCAAAACAATTGTTCAAAAATTTGAAGGCTACACGTGATTAACAGTAGGGACTAAAACTGCTGACAGGAAATATTATGAGGGGTAAAAGTTGAAAAAATTTATAGGACAAAAAACGAAATTTTGAAATTTTATACGAACTAAAATCATATTCAACTCTAAAAACAAAAATTTAGATTTTAAAGATGAAGTGAATGTAATGAGATACCCATTCAAAGTTCATGCCAATAAGAAATTTGTGGACTTGTCCTGAGTGAATCAATTTCTTGTATGCCAGCATGCCAACTTATAGAGAAATGTGAGAATTTTCAATGATATTTCTTTTGTTGTTGGCTTCTTTATGATGCTTAAGAATATACAGAATGACAGGAAAAAACTATGTCCGTGATGTGAGTTTCTTAGTTTTAATATTGTGGATTTTGTAAGGAAGTTATCTTTTCCTTTTCTCATAGACTTCCCAACCTCTTATCTATTGTAACTTTATCTCAAAGGGGACCAAGTATGACAATCAGATATTTCTCAAAGGTAGGTATTTTTATCTTTGAATTTACTTTTCTTTCTCATAACAGGAATATGCAATCAATATCAAGTTAAAACAGCGCATATAGAAGGGAGACAATGAGGTTCTTTTAATATTACCTGCTGAGCCAGCACAAGACGACCTTCACATTTACCAGAACTTCCAGAGAAAAGAGGAAATGTGTAATTCCGAAGCTGGACCACAAGAGAGCTCGTGTTTAAGAGGATATTTGTCCCATACAGTCGGGAGAATGGTATATTATTTTCAAGGCAAACAGGATCAAGCTTTTTCAGAACCTCAATCATCCCAGCATCTCCACCATCAATTTTTCTCAAGCTTACATCTAAATCTAATGCAGAGATAGAAAGAAGAGAAGTCCTCGATGTACTGGGTTTGAAACCAGCCTGGAAATCTTCTTTACAAGCACCTGACCCTTCAGATAACACTAGATTCTGGCATGCCTGGTAATATGATCGGAATGATTTTTTATAAATCTCTTCTCTTATGGACTCAAGAGTAGAAGAATCTTTTACATCAACCTCAATATTGTTGTAGCAAAATTTTCCTTCTTGAGAAGAACTAATGGTGTCGGTAGATTTGGGAACGTGTTTCGCCTTCGATATTAATTCATCTAGAAAGTTCAACCGGATGGCTAACTCACCAGCCTCCTTCTTCAGTAACTGATAGTGCTCATCAAGCCATCCCTGCATTGGTTCCTCTTCGATATCAGCAGTTAACTTGCGTATGCAAAATTTTAGGCATCCAAATTGTACAGAACTGGGTTTCTTAACTTTAGAGCTGTCTTTCTTCACAGGAAAAATCAAATTTGTCTTGGTAGCAATTATGAGCTTCAGACCTCGTAACATATCCTCAATGACATCATCAATGGCACGCAATTGCAATCTGTATGGCATGCAAATGTGAACTTCGAGACCTTGGATTACCCAATCCCATGTTGTGACCACATGCTCTTTTGCATCAGATGGACTAGCAGAGACACTGGGAATTCGTGAAATTTGCATTCGACTACTCTTGAGGATCCTAGCCCCGTTGAAGCTAAGCATAAGTCCTTCAAGGAGTACTCCTATACGAGCATTTTCAGAGAAAATTGACTGCACCTGAACCATACCATCAACTCCATCTCCTAGCCCAGCCGAAATACTTAACATTTCTACATCAACAGCAAAAATTGATTCTTTCTGCTTCTGCTTTCCAAGATGCCCTGATTCAGTGGTAGCTTCTTGTTTCCAATTAGCATCTCGACCATGAGACGAATCTCCCATGTGTTCAAGCTTGCTGTTATGTACCAATAACTTCAGCTGCAGGACAAGTTCAATTAGTGATAGATGTACATCAGGCTCCCACCTAAGGGTGATGTCAGTAGCACTGAACAGAGAACAGACAGCAATCTGTTTTAGGCCACCTGATCGCCGTACAAATTTAGCATTTTGCAAATCAAACAATGCCACCTTTGTTACTGGCCGATTTTCCTCCATATATTCCTGATAGACAGATCTGGCTCTTTCAAGTTCAATTTGTGTGGACTGTTTCTCTTTGTTCATGCACAAATTGAATTGAAAAATTTCAAGAGAGACAGAGTACTTGAGCTTCTGGTATTTGTTGGAAGTAGTAGGCATTATATGGGCATTGCGTGGGGTACCATCTACTGAGACATCTATTATAACTCTACCACCTTGTGAGCCATAATTAACACGCTTGGGGTCTGGAACAATTGCATTATCCAACCCTACCTCACCCCAAACATATACAGAACACCTCTCAAGATTGAACTTCAACATTTGAGTTCCCTTCCCTGAAGATTTTGTTAAACGCCCTTGGCTCTGAGTTAATTTTTTCTTTGAACCAGATATAGTTTTTAATAGAGCTTGAAATGATATGGCTGTTGATATGAGTGACGCTATTCTCTTGAAAGTTAGATAAATTCCCATTCCAGTCACATCAACTAATAAACCTAGCCTAGGACCACCCTCTTCAGATGATTCCATGTCCTTTTTCCCCCAATCCAAACAAACCTTTGCAATGTGCATAATGGAGCCACAATTTGATTCCACACCAAAAACACTTTCTTTTAAGAACTCTTGATATTCATCAGCCAAGTGGAGATTTAACTCTCCAAGTTCAACATGTACTGTAGTCCCCGTATTCGAAACGTTGTTTGCAAACAGATGTGACGATTGTGAGCATCCCTAGAATTGGAAAGCAATAAAGCTGATGTCATTTTTTTGCACAACTAATTTAAAGGAAAACAAAATATGTAAAACAAGGATAACTACCTCTAAAACAATAGAACTCAAGTGTTATCGATATTCAATGTATAATAATAAATTAAATGAAAGGAATTTCAATTTCAAACGTACAAAACAAACCCCAATAATGTGTGTAAGAATATAACTCTCTGTAACTAGTTATGTTGTAAGCCCAGTTAAATGTCGTTCGTATAGTTGCACTTAGTTTTATTAACTCTTGTACAACTGTCAATGACAGCTGCATCTAGACTCTTCCTATACATTTCCAGTGATGCAAAGCTAGGTTCAATTCATTTCAATCAATTTCAGTTTTATTCAGTTTTTTTAGGCTTTCTTTCTCTCTGAAATTCAAGATGTATCAAAGCTTCTTTATCATCAACCATGCCTTCCTCTGAAATCCATCCTCCACCACCGTTTACGATGGATCCTCTTTCTATGGTTAGAGTGTCACCTATCACCACGCGTTCTAGTCACCGAAAAAATCACATTAGACGTTAAACTAGTCATGTGTTCTACCATCCACTCAACATTTTCCAAAGAAATGTTTCAACTTTCTAACACTTATTAGCAACTTGTTACAATAACAGAGACACAAATAAGCACAATACTTACATGATATACAGGTGAACCAACCATATCGAAAAGCACTATTGTCATCTCAGGAGCTGAGACATTGCATGTCCACATGATGATCCTGCTATCAGTTGATTGTGGCTTTACAACAACAGAAGCTTCTTCTCTTAGTACAATTTTTTTCTTCTTCGACGGATGAAGGAGAAGCCAAGGCTTTAGCCGGCTCATTATGATGTTGCACTGAGTGCCTCCTAGCTTGATTTCAGTTTCTGCTCTAACTGATGAAATTGGCTGATGCAGAGGAAGAATCCCAATAACAATAAATAATAAGTTTCCACAACAAATACAAAAAGGAATTTTTAAGCTCGTTATGAAAATACACACACATACAAATATAACCCCAAAAAATTAAGCAGCGTGTGCAAAAGAAATATGAGAATTTAAAATCCCTGTTTTCTGTTGGCCCAAATGAAATAAATTCCAACTTTCTTGAAAATTCTGTTTTTATTTTGGCAACTATGCTCCTTTTTCTAGACATCCTTGTATTTATATTTTTCCAATCTTTGTTAGAATGTCTGGACCAGTTGTGGGTCTATTGCAATAGAAGCATTACGTTAGGGTATCGCAAATGTCATCCTTCAATTATATATCCAACTCTATTCATGCATTTTTTTTTTAATGAAAAGAAGCAACAGTTTTCTGTAAAGTACATGGGCAAACTTCCAAACTCCAACTATACATATATACTCAATTATAATTAGAGAAAATTATATTGAATAAAACAGAATAAAACCATCAAAGGCGCAACGATTTCAGCTTCTTATTATCCGAGCATTTTCAATTTGCAATTAATAGATAAATATTAGAATTCAGGTTTTGGCCCAACTCCAACATCAAAAGCTAACTCATATGGGGTGAGGGTTGCTCCCCATTTAAATTTTAACCACTAGTAATGCATATCACTACTCACTGTGGGATTCTGAACAACAACTTTCAGCAGAAATGCTTTCACCAAATTATGTGGCTTTGCATAATAACTTCAAGCATAAAACCATCTATAGTGTAGCCACCAAAAATTCTCTGTGGCAATTATAGATGATAAAACACTTCACCACCAAGTTAGCTTTACAATTGATGTTCTTTTCAATTTAAAAAAAATATATTATGTTTGCATTTTTCTCACTTAACTTTGGGTAAATTTAGCTACGCAAAGTAAAGACATAAGAATACCAGTTTACAGTGATGCGATGTTAGTGTATATGATAAGGCCGCAGAGTGTGCAGTACTGTATCGCCTCTTTTTGTTAAAGGCAGTCACTGGCAGCTATCAGCAACTGATTCTGTTGTACTGGTTTCTGTTGAACACTGTATCACCTCTAATTATGTTATAAGTGGTAACTGACAGCTGACAGTAATGGACTCTGTTGTATTAGTTTCTGTTGAACAGTCATGTAAACTCTTTGTATAAATAGGTGTACCCTAACAATTGTTCAAATAATGAAAAGTCTTATTCAAAATCCATTTTACAGTTTCCAGTTTTCTATCCCTTTCCTTCTGAATATTGACATGCAAAGGCTACTTTATATGATTGTAAATAATTTACCTGTACAGGAATGTACACAAAAGAAACCAAATCCAACTTTAATATCTCCAGGATGGAAGAACCAGCTCCTCTAAGAAGCTGTAATATCAATAAGACAAATGAAAATTTGTCAGGAAGAAACAAAACAAAGTGCAAATAGAAATCATATCATAAGAACTTCACCAAAATTAACAGTCAAGCTCGTACATGAATTTCACTAAACTCCAGTTGAAAATCAAGGCGTGTACTCTCCCCAACATCCTCATTAGATCGAGATTTGGTGCTTTTCAATTGGATACCTGTGATGTTGTTTTCAATAGAAAGACCATGTTCACGATGCACAAAATTCACATCCAACTTTGGTAGATTGAAGTTGACCTATCAATAACAAAATGCTTCATAGTTGACATTAAACGAATTTTAAAAACCCATGTTGATTGCTACTTTTGATTAAATAAAACCAACAAATATAACCAAATTGTAATCAAATTAAGCAACATAAAGTGGATAAAGACTTTGAATTTCTATAGGCCTTAGATTTCAAAATTAAACTTACTCAAAGGAAACCAAAAGTCACCAAGGACACAAACACATACTCGAGAGACTTACAAGTGAAGGAACCACATTTTGCCCAAAAGCCAAATTCTAGTGTCCAGCGAGTCATAAAAAGTAACAGAATCAAGACTTTGAAGCAACAAGATCATTACTTATGCAGTTTCTCTACCCTTCAAATTTCTGAAAAAGAAAATGAAAGTGGCTTGAAAAACTAGACCTATCCACAACAAGGAAACCCATAACCTAAGCACCACATAAAGAGCATAAAGTTGGGGAAAAGCTGCACAAAGACACACCATCGCACCACACAATCCACCAGAAAGATAACCTGATTCTATAATGCATTTTACTGATTAGCTGAGAACTCTGAGAACTACATGTGCTCAGTGCTTTGCGGCACAAGAAGATAAACAAAAGCCTGCGCATTCTCAATGCTTTGTGTGACTGGAATATTCAGCCGCTACTCGCTACAGTACCTGATAGAAGATGAAGGGACTTAGAAATCATGGTTGGACCTAACACAACCCCACAAACCTGCTTGTGAGGTGGGGATTGCCCCCACTTATAAACACATGTTCAGGCCATCTTTTGTCCGATGTGGGACTCTTTAACACACCCCCTCACGACCAGCCCTATTGGGGTGGACATAAATGGTGGGTGACCCGATAGCGGAAACCTGGTAGCAGGTGGCGCAATGGATCTTGGAGAGGCTCTGATACCATCTTAGAAATTGTGGTAGGGCCTAACACAACCTGACAAAACCGGCTTGTGAGGTGAGGATTGCCCCAACTTATAAACATATGTTTGGGCGATCTTTTATTCGATGTGAATGAGAACTATGGAAGTGCACCATTTTGGAGTTGTCAAGGGTTTCTGGGTACGAAGAGAAAAGTGAAGGATATAATAGTTGAGAGAAGGGTGCCTATGCTAATGATTTTCAAGGAGGTGGTTGATGGATGACATTGGGGCAAGGGTTTTGGGTTTGCGGCCTTGTGGTGTGTTTACAGAGATCAAAAAGTAGGAAGATGTGGTAAGTTGTTTTGAAGACACCAGGTGGAGAAGATAATGTGTTTCTCGGGGTAGTAGTATGATGGTTTAGACTCTAGAGCAGTGGTAGGAGGAAGAGGAGCGTGAAAAGATTCTATAACACTATTTATACGATAATTATAAAAAAAAATTAAATCATTCTGAAAATAAGAATATATATAATGGTCAAATATATGGTCCACGGTGAACCATCCATAATGTGGCTACATTGTAGCCTCCACCTATAAACTAAACCTTGATTTTTGAGAAAGACTGACTTTCCATATTTTCCAAACTACATTTTTAGTATTTAGATGCTCAGATACATTTCTGGCTGTGAAACCTTCTTCCACCTTGTTCTCGAATAGAAAAAGAGTGTTCGCTTCTAATATCTTCCATAACAAAGTAATAATAAAAATGTCAAGGGAGCATCAAGTGAGACATCTTGTTTCAAAGAAACATCAAGAGCAACCAAAAGACTAAACTTCAATCAAACAATGCATATTCAATCAAGCCAACAAGAAGGAAAGAAGAAACACAAAAAATAGATTCTATTGAGAAGCAAAACTAAAAACATTAGAGAGAAGGTTTCATAGGTTTATATTACTGTACAAGTTGTATTTATAGTGTGAGATGATAGTCATCATAGGTTTGTTACAAATATCACATTAGTCATTTGCATAACTTGCATAGCTTATCTAACAACAAATAACATAATGCAGCTAGATGATAACTAATGCCAGCTGTGCTAACAGCTTGAGATTATCTAGGCTATTGCAGTTACAGTACTGTTGTGCAAACTTATAGATTCAAGCAAAATATAAGTAATGTTTGTTGTAGCAATAATAATATATTAGATAGCACTAATCTTAACGGAGAAATAGTTTCAGCTAGTTTCAAATTCAAGGGTGTGTTTGTTTCAAGTTATCGTTGTAGATTCCAGGGAATAAAATGATAGAAATCTGCATTCTTATGTTTGTTACAAGTTTATTAAATTTTATTTCATGATATAAAATGTTCCTGGGAATAGAAGAACATTCACAAAGAAAAGGGTGGGAATAAAGTTCCATGAATATTGGAATAATTTCAAGTGTAACTACTTAATAACTGTTGTAAATGATGCAATTTTAGTACTAATTTACATTTTGGGCCCGCTAGACTAAGAAATAGCTTATACATTGAGACTAGCACTTGTACATTATTAGGATTAAGATTAAGATCATAGAAATATATTGAAACCTTGGTCTACACTAACCTACCCATTATAAAGGTTCCCGGGAATATTATAATATTAACCCGACATCTTTTCTAAAATAATAAAACTCCCATTCTTATATTCCCAGGAAACTTATTCCTAGGAATAAATCTAGTAAACTGGAAACAAACACGCCAAATAGATGATATTACTGAAGTAAAATAAACGACAACTATTTTGTTGATGTGCTTGTTGTGTTTCTTATCTGGTCAACAGTTTTATTGATCTCTCTCTCTCTAATTAAACATGTATGTGCATGTGATGATTAAAAACAGAGCGTATGAGTAAATTTACAACCTTTTCGGGAAACATAGAACTGTACTTGGAGAAGGTTGCAAGTGTTTGCTGCTTCTTTGATGGTTTTTTAGTGCTTGAATCAGCACTGACAGAGTTAGAAGAAGACTTCGATGAACTCTTGCTTTTCAAAAGCAACTCCTCGTTTAAATTTAACGTGACCTCTCCACTTGAAATATCCACACTCTTGATAACTATACCCACTTCCCTGTGCCCAAAAAGACGAAAGTCAGAATTAACCTAGCAACAATACAAAATGGTGAGACTGAGACTATACAAGCTGAAGTCAGGCAAACCAAATACAACTGTGCAAAATACAAAAACAGAAAAATAATAGATGACCAATAATCGGTGTAGATTAAAAAGGAAAATTCATTTGGAAGATTATAAAGTTGGAAATTTCTTCAGTGCATATGGTACACTACCAGAACTTTGAACCAAACCAATAGAAACCGATAGTTGATTTGGCATTGTAAATTATTCATTGCATCGTTCAATATTTGTCAAACTAAGTTCTACTTCTATCAATTTAGTGCAAAACTAAGTGTTGATTTATATTCTCATATTAAACAAGTAATACACCCACGTATGCACATTGATCACACGGTGGTGGTTGCCATGTTAAGGTAGGCACTAGACAATATAAAACTAAACTATAGAATTTCATTTATGGTTTTAGTTTTTCCTAGAAAATACCATTCTTTAGTCAAATATAATAGCTAAACCCTGGATAGCCTAGTGTGTTGGGATTTCATTTTGAACTTGCTAAAACTTATGTTTGAACCCTTCGAAGTAGACCCTAGATCATCGACTACACAATCTCTCTACACTACAACCAGCATTCTGGAGTGCATGTTAATGTTGAAGAAAAAAAAAATGAATGGAAAGAAGAAATATACCTATCATGGCCAAATTCACAGGAGATCGAGAATTTTTCGCAGATAAAAGGGGCAGAAGACCTTTCTATGGCAGCATATGATGCCTGGCACGAAGAACTGCATCCTCCACCACCTAAATTAGATAACTGGTCACAACTATCCCGTGGCTCACCAATGTGAACAAGAATAGGCAGTATTTGTAGTCTAACTAACAAACTTGACTTAGATCCACCATCTTTAGATATATCCACATTCAATTCCTTGATTTCAAGGGTATATTTTGGTGTCTGCAATGTTTGGAAGAGATTCTCAATGAACAAAATATTATAATAAGATCCAAATGGAAATAACAAAAGAAAATAATATAATACAATTTAGCTTAAACCTAAAAGTAAAACAGTGTGTTAAACTAAATTTTATTCATTAATAAAACCATTAAATTTGATGATGTAAAATTGTTTTTCAGCAAATTCCAAACCAGATCAGCCTATATTTGACCATAAAAGCAGAACAATGAAGTTTTATGGAGATGTGCACCTTCAGAACCAGATCAGTCACAAAAACTGACAAATATCTTGCAATATTGCCTATAATCATCCACTTCCCTCTTCCTGAAGCCCGGGATTTTCGAGTTTTCTTCTTCCCTGGGCTTTTATTTGAAGGCCTCATCACAACTTCTAAGTCACAAATTAACACTTGGAGCTTTGGATCCCGAGAAATAAAACCCACACCAAGTTTGACCAGCGACTGGCGTAAGCTGAGCTTAATTTCACCAACAGATACAGATTCAACAGCACCCTGTAAGTTATAAATCAACAGAAATATTGGCATGAGCCCCTAAAGAAACTAGTCTAATATCTGATAACAGGAGTAAACATGACACCTCAGTAGAATATAAATAAAGGATTTTAACTAGGATCAAGAGTGTGGCTGTATAAAGGAAACGGCAGTCAGCTGAAGCAACTTGTCCACATTTTCAAAGGCTGGGAGAAAAATTAATATGAAAAGAATGTTTAGGAGGAAACTAGCACAAATTGTGAAAGATGAAACAATTCTTCATTCAATTTTACAGCATTTATCACCATCACTACCACCCCCCACACCGCGCATTTTACACTCTCAAACTATGGCCTAGTAAAATGAATATTGTACAACTCTCCAGTACCTTCAAAATTCAAACAACGAAATGAGCTTAGTGATTGAAAGCAGAGAAAAACCTTTTCAAACTTCACTACCACGTCTCTTAAACATTTCCATCCACCAACACGAAATCCAACAGATGCTCCCAGAATCTTACTCAAAATCCAAGCCAATAATGTAGAAGCAAATCTGTAAAGAAAAGCATAATCAAAATCAAGGACAAGATGGTCAAAAGTCTGTAAACAACCTGTTTACAGGAGAAAAAAACAAAGAAATGGTGGCATAATGATACCATAAATTTAATCATAAATATTGTCATCAATTGCACTCTGAAAAAAGGAAAAAATGGGAACTCTGCAAAATATCATCAATGTGATATAATTTGAGCATAAGGATTTGGGTTTTTTCATCCCAAACATCCTACAAAGACATCCCCTGCATTGAGTTCTAGTCTCTTGACAGAAGAACTTGTAACACACACACACACACCGAACCAAAAAAAAAAAAAAGGTTTTGTAAAT
>Ga0209282_1001113_pt1 | contig 14329 bp, 12 predicted proteins | sample Mtrugardesep15_FD_187529 | JGI IMG/M metagenome (GOLD analysis project Ga0209282, IMG submission 187529) | Root nodule microbial communities of legume samples collected from California, USA - M. trunc garden sep15 (SPAdes) (version 2) | ecosystem: Host-associated > Plants > Roots > Nodule...
AATTGTATACAACATCTGGATACAGGTAAATCTTTACAAAAAACTCTTCAAATGAGCAATAGCCATAAAATTTCCTTGCTCGGACAAGGCTGCAGCCATGTACATGTTGTCTCGATGAACCAGCACTGCCTTTAAGCTGTAAAAAATCAAAACTCGGCATCACATCTTTAATATAAGAAAGTTTATCTAATAATGCACAAAACCCTTTCTAACTCATCCCAAGATACCTTCAAGGCTTTCTCGAGAGAAGCAGCTACCATGTAGGTGTATGCATCACCTGTATAACATCAAGGAAAATATCTTCTACGCAATGAGTAACTAAACCGAAATTTGACATAAATTTCAAGTATAAATATAGAATACTGAACAAAAACGGGGACCGTGACATATGACTTGATGTTACCTTCTTGATCTAGTTGGAGTGGTATATCTGAACACGGCACATATAAATAAGGTAAAGCCTACAAAGAATAATAGACGAACGATTAAAATTGAAGCATAATACAATATGAAAGATAATAAAATAGTAACAACTTTGTATATCATAAAAAAAAAAAAAAAAAAAAAGTTGAAACTATCCAGTTGCATTTATGACGAAGGTTTTAAACAATGATCACAATCAAGGATGAAGTTGAAAATCTTTGTCTAAGCTACTGCATCCAGATTACAAAATTGGTAGCACTGGCACCAAGTGGTAAATAAGATTTAAGTAAATACAAAGCATAAATGAAGCATGGACACGAACGACATTGACACCGGTAATAGAAAATGACATAATAACTAACTATCCAATGAGTTAAAAACTAACAAAAATTGAAATGGAAACTTACTCCATGAATGTGCAAGCAAGTTTTCTGGCCAGAAGGAGTAGAACCATAAACTCTAATTACAGGAACTTCGTTCACTTTTCCACCTAAGTTAGTGCAAAAAATAGTAAACACAAAATGAAGGTTAAATCGGTGTTGTTAGAGAGTTTAGTGAAAAGAATTAGGGTTTAGTGTGATACATACGATGGAAGGTGCTGAGAGAGATATCGATGGCGGGGATTGGCGGTGCCATGTAATGGTCTATGGAAACAATTCGAACACTGAAAACATCTGAATTTGACTCTGAATCTGACATTTTTTGCTTTCTTCTTCGAATCAAGATGAAGAAATGAAAAGTAAGGGAAATTGAAAATGGTGGAACTTTTGGCGCTAGGTAGTTGGAAGAACAAATTCAACTCTTAACAACAAAAGCTTCTCGCGTACGCTTTCGGTGCGGTGCTATGCTATCTACGCCTCCTTTTTTCTTCACATACCTCCTTCCTTGTAAAATAGTACATTTTTTAACGTTAAATATTTACTATTATTTAAACCGTTTATTTTTAGTTTGGAAAAAAAATATTTATAAATTTTTTTTTACAGATATTTATAGACTTTTTCGAATTACACCCCGTATATTCATGGTTACACCTCAAAATGACAAAATTACCCTTTCATAAAATTTAATTTTCAAAAAACCTCTTCCTTCTCTCTTGGTTACACCCCAAAACCCATTTTTCTTAAACTCAGTTTAAGTAGGTCATGTAAATTTAGTTTAAGTAGGTCATGTAAACTTAGTTTAAGTAAGTCATGTAAATTGAGTTTAAGTGTACATACTCAAACTCAATTTAAGTTGGTCATGTAAACTTAGTTTAAGTAGGTCATGTAAACTGAGTTTAAGTGTACATCTCAACCTTGTTCAATGATTATATGTAATCTTATTTTAAATATGTACATGTAAACTCAATTTAAGCAGGTCATGTAAACTGAGTTTAAGTAGGTCATGTAAACCGAGTTTAAGTAGGTTCATGTAAACTGAGTTTAAGTAGATCATGTCAGTTAAGCAGGTTTTTGTAAACTTAGTTTAAGTAGGTCATGTAAACTGAGTTTAAGTAAATAGTGTAAACCCAGTTTAAGTAGGTTAATGTAAACTTAATTTACATGAACTCAATTAAACTGAATTTAAGTTAACCTCAACAATGTAAATTAAAACCCTCGTACATTACAGTTCAAAAAGAAGAAGAAAATTGAAACTAACATTGTTGAAAAAGAAGAAGAAATTCATTTACTTATATGCAATCGAGTATGGATGGAAGATATTTAGATTCACTCTTTAATCTTCCATAGAAATTGATTGAACATCAGATTGTTTGATCGTTTGTGGGTGAAAGAGGGTGAAACTCAGTGAGGTTTTAAGAAAATTTATATAAAAGAGCAATTTTGGTATTATAAAAAACTTTTGGGTGTAACAAAAAATATATAGGGTGTGAATAGAAAAACTCATATTTATAACTTATTTAATCCCTAAAATATTACTCTCTTGAATATAATTATTTTCTTTTTTGACAAACTTCAATTTAATTCTTAAATTATAAGAAATTTATATACTTATGAAATTTACTTGTTTTATATGCTTTAAGAGTATTTTCAATGTGTTTAAAAAATTAAAAGTATTTTCAACGGGTTAATGGGAGAACGAACATTTTTTTCTTCTTTCTATACGCTGAAAAAACCTTAGATGACAAAGTGAACTGCATGGTTTTTGTTGAAGAAGAATCTTTTAAAATTGAAACTTGGTATAATTAATATTTTAGTAAGTTTTTTTTTGTCGGAGTTTGAACTTCAGACCTTGCATATTGTATGCATTAATCGGAATAAGTTTAATTTAATATTATGTAATCGAAAAATAAGATTAATATATTGTGTAAAACCTTTTAACCGTTCATCAGGCAAAATAAAAACCTTAAATTCCATAGTTTTTTTTTTTTAGGTTCAGTAATCAACTTAAAAACCAGCTAATTTAGAATACCAATTTCATCGTTCATTAACAAGATTCGATTGAAGTCAATGCATAGATGAAACAAATCACAAGATCCGCGCAAACATAATCAAAAAGCAAAGTGGAGATTTAACACCATGTAAATGATATGATTTTTAAAGATATTACCTTAAAGTTTTGAATTACTCTAATTTACAGCAAAATGAAAATTTATGAATGCTTAGATTTCTTCCCTATTAAACATTTTTTAAATCTTTATGGAGCTTAAATTTCAAGAAGGCTTAAATTAAGCGACACTGCCTTATGGTTGTAAAAATTTCAGGCCAGTATTCCTTAAATCTTTTCATCACGGTTCGCTTTAAATATCAAAATGTTCTATTATTGCATGGTTTACAAAATAAAATTGTTATACAAAGATTATAAACAAGTTAAGTAGAATCTTTTCTCATCTCAAAAAAAATATAATTAACATGCTTATAAAGTGAAAGACATCTCTCTTTATAAACTACTATCGATAGTATATTTTCTATGTAGGATTTGGTTTTTTCGATACATGGTATAGCTTGAGCTCAGTGACAGAACAACTATAATACTCCCTCCAAAATGGAATATAAGCAAAAAAAAGTATGAATACTCGGAGTCGTCGCCGTGGTCTTGAAAGGGTTTTGAAGATACATTTTTTCCAAGCTGTTGACATTATTGGTTATATTTTGTTTGAAACCGATTTGAAAGATTTTCTTGATCAGAGATTTCATTCTTCTTCCATTCCTAGTTTACTCTAAGATCTATGTCAATGTGTATTGGGTTCAAATTAAATTAGGCTTGTTTCATGTATGTTATTGGCTCTGCCTTCTACTAAATGGACACTATAAATTTGTAGTACTTGTTGATAACGTGCCCTTCTATGCAAATTCAATATGAATTGAAATTGATGATATACAGCATATGATAGTAAAAGTATGTAGGTATATAAGCAACAAAATTATGTTAAACTTTCACATTAGAATGGGAGAAGAGTCAATATGATTATACTTTTGCATTTATGAACAAAGAAAGTTACCCACTTCTAAATTGTTTCTGTGATGTCATTATTTTACCTGATGAACTACTCTTGTTCCTCCTTGGAAAGAATTATTGTGCATTACATATATAATTGTTGTTTTTGTCTGTTCTATTTTGTTGTGTATCTTTGTACTTGGTTTTTTGTTTACTTAGGACACCTTATGCTACTGGGCTGTCTCTGTTATATTTAAAACCAGTTTCACACACTAAAAGTTAGAAGAGTATACACATTAATTTACTACATTTCAAAGTATAATTCATTAGTTATAATCATCTAACTTATAGTCTTTTATATGTTAACACAATTTACTTAATTATAGAGAATATAAAGGGAATCACAATTGTATTATGATAGTAAATGTTGAACTGTAGATGAGTTTTTGATCCTTACATAAAAATGAAGCAAATTTGGAAGTAATAAATAAAAATAAAATAATTAAGCATCTCATATAGCGACACTGCGCAAAACAACAGTTTCTATGGTAAGTCCTGGTCCAAAGCCAAATAACACACCCCATTCAAGTCCTTCTCCTGTTGTCTTCAGTCCATCCTGAGCTGATTTCTTTCTCATTTCATCTAAGATAAACAAAACACATGCACTTGACATATTTCCATATTCACTAAGCACTTCTCTAGTGGCTCTCATCTTTTCAGGCTTCAAGGCTAACTTTTGCTCTACTTGATCTAAAATTGCAGGGCCACCAGGGTGTGCAATCCAAAAGATTGAGTTGTAATCAGAAACTCCCAATGGTTGGAAAGCCTCAACTAATGCTTTGTCAATGTTCTTTGAAACAATCCCAGGAACATCTTTAAGAAGGTGGAATGTTAGTCCAGCTTCACGAAGGTGACCATCAATGGCTCCTTCACTATCTGGAGCAATTGTTTGTGCAGTCCAAACCATCTCGAATATAGGTTTCTCAATTTCTGGTACTGGATCGGAACCAACAATTAGTGCAGCCGCTCCATCTCCAAATAGTGCCTGTCCAACAAGGCTGTCCAGGTGAGTATCACTAGGGCCGCGGAACGTGACTGCAGTGACTTCAGAACAAACAACCAATACACGGGCACCTTTGTTGTTCTCAGCCAAATCTTTAGCCAAACGAAGCACCGTGCCTCCTGCAAAGCAACCTTGTTGGTACATCATATACCTTTTCACATATGGGCGAAGACCTAAGAGTTTTGTGAGTTGGTAATCAGCACCAGGCATGTCTACACCACTTGTAGTGCAAACGATTAAGTGAGTAATCTTTGACTTTGGTTGACCCCATTCTTTTATAGCCTTCACTGCAGCCTCCTTCCCTAGTCTAGGTACCTCTACCACCACCATGTCTTGCCTAGCATCCAATGAAGGTGCCATGTATTCACAAACACTAGGATTCTCTTTCAAAATCTCCTCTGTTAGGTACATGTATCTCCTCTTGATCATAGATTTATCACCTGAATAGGATGATATTAGTTCAGCAAATTAGGTGATATGAAACCAATGACAAATAAAGATATTCGAACTGTATCTTTTTTATATAATAGCTTGCATGTGTTTTCAGGAGAAAGTATCTAATAAGAAAATTATATTATATACTTACACATGCGTTGGAATTTCTCTTTGAGTTCAGTCTTGTGCTCACTATTTGTGATTTTAAAGTAAAAATCAGGATATGTACTTTGTTCAACACAATTTGCTGGATTTGCAGTGCCAATGGCCAAAATGGTTGCAGGACCTTCTGCCCTCTGAGCCTTACGAATTTCAGATACACTCACCATCTTGGTATATTTAGTAGTAGTTTCTATGTAGTCTGGACTCAATTGGTTTGCAGTAGTTGTTTGTTGTAGAAAAGGAAAGGGGTGAAGAGTGTTGTGGTGTAGAAATATGTGAGGGGTGATATGGTTTTATATGAAGAGAAGAGTGGATATTGGAGGGTAGGTAGCTGAACATCACGTGCGTGTTTGAATCAAATACTTGATATTATGCAAATTTTATATTCAACAACCAATGGGGTATACTCTGACTGGCTGGCTAGGTTTGTGCGTACATGAACTGACCATGTAGGAGTTTGGTGGCAAATACCAGCATGACTTTGAACACCCTCTCTAGTCAAACCCCCCCTTTTTTTAATTATTTCATAAACAAACCGGCTAGTATTTTTATTTAGAGTGAAAATTTATTTATTTATTTTAGTATTTGAGAATAAACTGTTCAATTTGTTTTGAGAAAATTAAAACTCCTAGTTTCGGAAGAAATTTTATTTGGACAATTTAGGCCCTACTTAAACCTCCATCAATTTGGAAAAACACGTCAAGTTTTTTATCAACATAATATATTGAAAGCATAATCTATTGCTTTATGAAGATTTTTTTGACAATGCTTTATGAAGGTTTTGATAATAACCACATTACATGAAATAAAACGCCATGACTCAAGCATTATCCCAATTTTGACATAAAAATTTGCTACTTCTCACATCAGAAAATAACATGTTATAAATAAATAGTAAATTTGTAGGACATGCCAATCCTTGGATCAAACAGAAATTCTAACTGAAAAAAGTTGTCTTATATAGAAAAGAATGTAAAAGTTCCATAAAAATGTGTACCCATGAAAAATGTGGTAAATATTAATATTGAAGTTCAAACAAATGAATAAAAGATCAAATATTATTTAAACACAGTAAGATCACACATAAAACTATAGTAAGATTCTAAATTTTCTACAAGTACAAATTTATAAATTTAAAATTTGACATCCATATCAAATAATCACATGGAGACACTGTTGGGAATGCCTGCGCCAGTTAGTCCACCTTCACTTCTTGGATAAAGCAAAGTGTATGGCATTTTAACCGTTCCAGCTCGATTCTTGAGTCTAACATCACCATTTCTTTCAGTTTCTTTCCAAATTTGTCAAATGATTCCAATGGCTCTGTATATGTCCAATGTTTAGTGTCTCTTTGTCCAAGGTAGACCTCATCAGAAGAATGCGCATGCAGACAGTATTTCTATAAGCGAAAGGCCAACGAGAGTCTGCAATTGCGCGTAACTATTTTCAGAAACGCCTTCTCAGGATTTGTCACAAGTTCATAATACTCTATAGTTCCTTTCTCAGGCATGAAACTGCAACTTTTTGTTAGACATTCGGCGAGTAACATTTTACAGTTGCATGTAGGGCTGAAGCAATCCATATAGTTATTTCAGGTCTTTTTTACATGGACTGAATCTAAAATTCGCTCATTTTACATGCGTTAATTAACAAATAGGTACTTTTAATTTTAGAGGATCAAAATAAAATTTTGTTTTTACATAAAATGGAAGATGGAACATCTGAGAGTGAGGAGACAAAAATAATCAAAAACCTTATTACCTAAATTACAAAGAACAAAACTCATAGGGCCAATTTCACCACAGGGTGAACTTCATAGTCTTCCTTGCATAATGCATTTGAAGAATAAATCAAGACAGATAGAGGAATCAGTGTTTTCATGAAAACATAAAAGAAACATGGAAGGAAACCATTAGAATTGCAAAAGACATAGGAAAACAAAGGGTTACAAGTGAATACATGGATAGCAGCAAATAAAGTCAAAAGTCGAAACATGGTAAATAATCATAATAACTAGTTGTTATTTATTATATCAAAATAAATGGTAAATGATCATAAAATATTAGAAACAAAGTACAATAGTACACCAACACCAAATAAATACTACTTCACCCTACAATTACCCTACTCAATATGTATGTTGCAGGTTTTAAGGTAGTGCTGATCCCTTATTTAGAAATTAGATGAAGTATCCTAAGTAAAAGAATACGTGGAACAATTTTGGCATTTCAAATGGACACACTATTAGGAATGCCTGCACCAGTTAGGCCACTTTCACTTCTAGGATAAAGCAAAGTGTAAGGCATTTTAACAGGTCCAACTCGATTTTTGAGATTCGCATCACCATTCATAGCTACAATTCTTTCTTCAATTTCTTTCAGTTTCTTTCCAAACCTGTCAAATGCTTCCAATGGCTCTGCATCATATGTCCAATGCATACTGTCTCTTTGTCCAAGGTAGACCTCATCAGAAGAATGTGTAGACAAAATTTCTATAAGTGAAATGCCTACAAGAGTCTGCAATTGCGCCGTGATTGTTTTCAAAAAAGCTTTATCGGGATTTGTCACAACTTCATCATACTCTATAGTTCCTTTCTCAGGCATGAATCGACGACTTATTGTTGGACGGTTCGGTGAGTAACCTGCAAAAGGATATTGTCCAAAGTTTACAGCTGCATGTAGAGCTGAAGCAATCCATATAATGATTGTGCATGTTTCCGTCAACTCTTTCACCGTTTGCATCTTTGGCCACCAAGGCTCGTTTTTCTTGTCGCCGTGACCTTCTTGTATTAACTCCTTCCACCAAGATTGTAGCTCTGCATCTTTCTTTACCGTGTCATCATTCTTGTAGTAAAAGGAACAATAGTCCTGAACCCATGTGTTGATTGCAAACCAAATCTCTAGCCCGTCCACCGCGTAAGGGTAATCGTTGATTATTAGTCGAAGGCCATGCGGAGATGCTGAATCTTTAATTGCCATTCCTCTGAAAGAACCAACAACGTATCAGTTCATTATCATAAAAAAATGGATCTTTACTTACAACGGCCAAATTCTAGATTACTAAGCTCCTTTCTCTTAGAAACCGGAATGTTAATAAAACATATTAGTGATGGTCTATTTTGGTCTTTGATTGTGTGGTCTGTTTACCTCTTGACAAGATCTACTGGCAGTGCTTGTTCGGGGAAAGTCCAATCCTTATAAAGCGCGGATGACAACTCCATGGCATACTTGGAAGGATACACTGTAGCCTCTAAAAGGCCACCTGCATTGATGAGGATTTGTCGCGCAAGTGCATTTATATTCATTGTGTCACGGAAATGAGGATGCAATAGTTTATGAATGGGGTGAAGGACACTAAGTTGTCTGTTTGCAGATATAATGAATGGCTCAATCGACGCATGAGTATGCAACCTGTGATATACAATATGAAATATATAAGGAAAACTTGAGTGCTAAGGAATCATATATGTAATTTTGCAAAAAATTAAAAAAATACTTATACCAGTGGCTGATAAGCTGATGATAACCAGAGTCGTTTACTGCTACATAAGCTTTAGCCAATTGCCAGATGGAATTTTCAACACCATTTTCGGCAGGCGTGTAAACATTACTAATGGCACCATATTGATCTCCTTTGGGATGTGGCAAACTCAATTCAATGGCCAATGGCTTCAAAGTCCCATTTCGTTGCAGAAAAAGAATTGTCCTACTAGCATAAGTCTTTGTAGAAGTGGAATTTATCCTCCTCAAGTATGTCATCAGTGCATCATGGTGATCCAATATAAACAACTTATTTTGTGCAATTGCCTATTAACACAATGAATCATTACATTAGATAAAAAAAAAAAAGAATTGAATTTGACTGCAAAGTTGTCACAAAATTCAAAGAAAATTGTATGATCAAAACAAAATATCATATCAAATTTGAAAATTGCCTCGTCAACTGTGAGTCCATCCAGGTTGCTCTCAATGTCTGATTTCCTTATTGTGCTAGATTGATCACCGTAGACTTTAGGATCTAGCTTAGATGTTGGTGGAAATTCCTGCAATTTAATTAATAAGGACAAATGTGAGGGGAAAATATAGTCCATGATTTATTTGACTAGTGAGTCTCTTTAAGTTTCAGAAAATAAATTTGGGCAATCATGACTTATAAGTATAAGAAAAATACAACTTTCTTGTGGACAGCAGTGTATTTTAAGAAATTGTGATAGCTAAACTCCGTAAGGCTTACTTGGAGGCCACGAATTATGACAGGATTTACACCAGCCAACATTTCTCTAGCAAACTCTTCATCAGTTCTCCATGCAGATTTATCCTCTGCTCAAATCATTAAGAGTGACATTACAATACAATAATGGTTTGCAAAACGCATGACTTTTCATGATTATGGTATGCAATATAATAGGTAAAAATCTATGTAGCACCGACACTTCATAATGAACACGTATCCGGTGTCTGACACATGTTGCTGTCTGACACTACACATATAGTTACATTCAAATACTACGTACATCTAAAATACCTTTAATCACTTGAGGCACAGGATATTTGAGGAGCTTTTGACCATCGGTTCGGAGAATTTCTTTGAGCATTTCAGCAGGAATTTTATCCCTAATTCTTTTAATTGCACCCTCAGGAACTTCAATCCCACCTTCATAAAGTTTAAGTACATCTTCAAAGCTATCAAACTCATTAGGAGTGCTATCAAATAGTGATTCTAGTTCAGGTTTGATAACTTGAACTATAGCTTTAATTGCATAAGCAAGAAAGTCTGACATTTTCACGTGACCAAATCTTTCGTCCCTTGGAACATAGATGTCGAAGCTCATGGCAAGATTCAATCTACTCTCACTATTAGCATCTGAAATATTATCAACAAAATAAATAAATCACTCCATTAGAAATTTCTAACCATAATAGGGAGGACTAACTGTCTTTCAATCACATCTTTCTGAAGTGAACTATGATGGAATATGATTGAACGCACGTGCAAGAAAAATATATTAATTGCAAGTACATAATTATAAACTGGTGATCATTGTGGAAAAGCCGAACCTGACTTTGCGGGTGGTCTATTAGTTCTTCCCCTGCGAGGGTAAGGATATTCACTGGACCCTCCAAGAACTGGACGAACATATTTCGGACCTTTATCAGGATCCGCCAAATCATTATAGTATGCATAATCATATACCCTGTCCCATTCTTTCAGTTGGATGTTATCTCCAGAGCCTCTTAAAGTTGCAAGTTCTTCTTCTCTATACTTAAGAAGTGGAGCTGGTGTTTCACTTAGAAAGTATGTCTGCAACACATTAACAATATGTCCCTCATTATTAACAATATGTAACTAGTACTAATACTAATGTTCTATAGCACAAGCATATATAACCTAATGTATGGCTTAAAGTGATTACTTGATATCAATAGGTTGTATTTGAAAGTTTACCTTGTTGCTGAAGAAAATGCGATCCTTTTGATATTTTTGAGAAGGGTATACCCAAGAGTTGCATATAAAGTGGATAACACCTTGGCCAGGAACATTTTCAAGTGTCAAGCTTTTTAGGTAGAACTCACTGTGATGATTATTCTTAATTAGAAATGCTCCTGGTGTTCCTATATCATCATCCAAATCAAATGTAACCTTGTATTTTGATTCACCAGCTATTAAGGGTGTGATTGTGCCATTCCAGTCTTCTAGATATGCAGGCTTCCCAACTTTTCCTTTCATGCCATTGCCTTCAAAATTTATGATCATAAGCTTAACATATGGTAAATAAAACATCATTCAAAGATAGTTTTCTTGGTAAGTATTATATTTATGTTAAATTTAATTAACATATGGTAAGTGAAAATAAAATATATATAAAAATAAAAAATAGTCATTAATTTATATATATTATAGACATTAAATTTGAAAGAGTGTGAGGCATCTGAGACTATATTGGTTGAGATTATTCTTTATCTTACTTCTAAGGATGAACCTAAAATAGTTTTTTTTTTATTTTTATTTTGTTCATTCAAAATTAAAAAAATTCAGATTGTAAAATCAATATTAATCTACCGCTTTATGTGAGATACATTTTTAAAGTGTAAAATTTACATTGATTTTATCCAATAAAAAGTGACTATTGAAAAATTATTACTATTCGGTTTCAATGTAGTAAGATGAGAAATCTTAATTAACTTAACGCCTAAAAGAAGAATTAGTTAAGTTCTTAGAGCAGGGAAAGTGGTGGGGCTGTGAATAGGAAGTTGAAGGGTAGGTTGGCGTAGGAAGTGGGAGAGCATTTTACTACTATTTCATACATAGTTTTTCTTTTTAAAGGTATATTTTATTATTTTCTCCCATGCACTAAGATTAAATCTATTTATTTTTTATTACATCAAATAAATTAAATAAAACTAGCTACTGTTTTCATTTAAAATCAAGAAATATGAGAGGCTGCTAACATTTTATGTGCCAAAGACAAGAATAAGACAACATTTTGCATTAACTTTGAACTAAGCTCAAATCACGTAACTGAGAGGTTGTTGATCCGATGATTCATCTCATAGCAAATCCAAATTAAATAGCCTAAAGTGGTGGAATACCATAGGACTTCTATTTGTTAGGGTCAAAAATACTTATTATAGTGGGTTAGCATATGGATGATAACAAAGAGAGAAATAAACATGAGTAATTGTAAAAAGAGAAATTTTTCTAGGAAAAAAGAGAAGAAGAGAAAGAACAAAGTATGAGGATGAAAATACTAACCAGGGTCACCTTTATCAGCACTTACAAGTTGGAGAGAAACCCTTTTTCCCACCAACTCATGAATACCATCAAAAAATGAAGCACTCAAATCCTTAAAATCCAACACATTTTTCTTCATCAATACTACTTCCCCTCTCATAATGCGGTCACTCTTGTTCTTATTATTATCATCATCATGGATGCTAAGGGCGTTCATAATGTTATGAAACATCTCTTCTTATAGAAGTAGAGCAATTACAACTTAATTTGTCACTTGTGATCACAACAAAGAATAAAAAGAGACTTATCAAATATCAAAATACTTTTTTTAGAAGAAATATCAAAAGACTTGCTATGTGAATGAATAAGTTTTATTTTTGAGAGAATGTGAATGAATTAGTTGTGTATTTATAGACAGAAGAGAAAAATATATATTGACCTATGATTTACCAATTAAACCAAGGAAGAAAAAGTCAATCAATAAAGTCGAGCTATTGTTTTTTACACGTATAGGAAACTTGCATATAATATGTGTAAGTAGTATTTCTATGAGACAAGACGTCTCTCCTATATATATTTTGATTGATTTTGATATAAACCCGTTTATTTGTGGTAACATGACACATTTTAGTCTTAAGCATCTTCTTATTTGTTTCTCAGTAATGTCTCAATATATCTTTTCTACTTCCAAGGCACGGTATGGAGGCTTTCTGCAAGACTAAGATTTCGGTGGATGGTGTTCTCCAATTGGGACCGTTTCCAAATATACTCCATGACATGTGCACACTTTCTAAAAACAACAACAATGAAATTTATTCCTAGTAAATTCTCAATAACACCTCTCATTTTATCTTCGTCTCTCTCATCATATTTCATTCATCAAGTTATTGCATACATCATATCATTGTTTTTTGTCTTGTTAACCGGTGTCTTCGGAGTATTGGTTAAACATAACATAAAAGAGAATTATTACCATAAAAGGATGATATTTTTTACATTATTATAAATTAATTACATAATTTCAATGCATTAATTACTATTTAATTTTCTTTTTCACATCCTTAACCAGTACATCTGGGACGTTGATTAGCATTTCCCTCATTTTTTTTTATATTTTTCTCTCGACTGTACATCTATCCACCATAGATTATTCATTTATTAATTAATTGCCACAACTTACATCGTAGACATTCATACTTGAACCAAACACGTACGCCTCACATTTAATGGGCATTAAATTCTCTCAAAAAAATAAAATTAATGGGCATTAATGAATTTTTGAACAAGAGTATATTGTCGTGTTGTTCTGGATTATCTAGGTCGGACCAAAAATATAACCCAATCAAATTTTAGCAATTTCGTTAGTGCAAGAAATATAAATGTTTACTAATCTACATTCTAATTCTTAAATTTTGATAGAGAAAGATGGGATATTGTGTTTATCTATTGTTAGATATTCATTTTAATTTTAAATATCAATAAAAAAATTAAAGACTAGTATTCGTTTACAAATGTTTTTTTTTTTCATTTTTAACTGAGTATGAAAATAAAAACAAATAATTTTTATTTTTTCTGGTCAGGTAAAAAACAAATAATTATAACCATTTAAATAAAGCTATTATCAAAACTACATATGGCAAACAATATGTATTCATGGATATTCGTTGATAAAATCCGTCTAGATACAAGGTGAATAGCTCAACTGATGCTCACAGATAAAATAAACAATTATTTAACTATCTTTTTTTTTTTTTGACAACAATTATTTAACTATCTATATCACTTAATTGATATGGATGTGAATATAATGGTACATCTACCGCTTGAAAAAAATAATGGTACATCTACTGGTGGATGTCCGTACTACCGTTAGTAAATTTGCCAAATTATTACATCACTTATAGATAAATGTTACTCAAATGAAAGAAACTCTAACATAATTTATCAATTTATGTTTGTTTGATTAAGATTTTTGTTGTCAAAATGAATATGTAATGTACTAATATTTTTATGTGTAATACTCTTTTGTGTTGCAAAAGAAGGAGAAAGAAATTCTACATTATAATCAAAATAATATCTTTTATATATATATATATATATATATATATATATATATATATATATATATATATATATATA
>Ga0209282_1001115_pt1 | contig 14321 bp, 6 predicted proteins | sample Mtrugardesep15_FD_187529 | JGI IMG/M metagenome (GOLD analysis project Ga0209282, IMG submission 187529) | Root nodule microbial communities of legume samples collected from California, USA - M. trunc garden sep15 (SPAdes) (version 2) | ecosystem: Host-associated > Plants > Roots > Nodule...
CATCAAATAGGTCCTTGAATTTTCATAACAGATATCAATTTGATCCTTGATGCATACAATTGCTGGAAAAAGTAAAAAGTAAAACAGACATTGTGATTATAAAAAGACAGACATTTGCATTATATCAGAAGTAAAAAGTTAGGGTTCGAATTTTGAATCTACAAGGCAGACCACTTGATTTATGAATTTCGAATTTAATTAAAAAATCAGGGTTCTAAGTTTTTGAATTGGGGAAGAAATTTGATATCAATTCATGGAAGAAATTTTGGAGATTTTGACCTCTATGTAAGAAATTATAACATTAGGGTTCCAAATTTATATATTTGGGGAAGAAATAGCTGTTAATGAAGAAGAGGAGAAAGAGCCATTACTCACAAAGAAGAGAAAGAACCGTTGCAAATTTTCCAAAAATCCATCAATTTGGTCCTTGGAAATTTTCTGAAAATCAATCAATTTGGTCCATGCTTGCGTAACATCTGACGTGGTAAGCTTCGTCAGAGGTTAACATTACACGTCACCTCCGTTAACAGACCAACTTAACGGAGGGACTGATTTGATTGATATTTTGTAAATTCAAAGACTAATTTGATATTTCAAAAAATTCAGGGACGAAATTGGCCGATTTGTAAAAATTCAAGGACTATTTTAAGGTATTAGTTTTAAAAAAAATAAAAGCGGAGTTAAAAAAGATTGGAGGATGGAGGAATAATACCCACCCACCCAACCATTGACCCGAGTCCGATCCAGGTTGAGTTAGAGAGTGGGAGTGGATGGAGATGGATTGAGAGGAGAGAGAGAGAGAGAGATTGACATACATTGGAAAATGGGGATTTGGGCGTGAGACTATACGAGAAGAGAGGAGTTAGAGAGAGAGAGAGACCATTTGAGAACGAACCAACGAGCGTCGAGCAGCAATACCCAATCACCAACCACCACTTCAATCTAATCTCCATCCAGGTTATTCAATTTTCCCCCTTTCCATTCCACTCCAGATTTCATTCACCGATTCGCGATTTTCATTTCCATTTTCACTAATTACACGCGTTTTGATTCGATTCCTCTTTCTTCTTCTTCTTCAGAAATCAATTGATCCAGTATTAAATTAATTAATATGCAACAGAGGCTAAAGTTGCAGCAGCAGCAACAGCAGCAGCAACAACAACAACAACAACAAGCACTCATGCAGCAAGCTTTGCTTCAACAACAACAGATGTATCACCATCCTGGCATGCTCGCCGCTGCCGCCATGACTCAGGTTGCTACTCAATCTTCTTTTCCATTTCCAGGACCTCAAATTGATTTTAGAACCCGTAAAATGCTATTCACTTAAAATCAATTTTTGTCACTTCAGAGCCAAACACACACATATAATGACGTAATTATAGATGATTTTCATTCTCAACTCTGTCTATGCTTGTTATTCTGTATTCAATTTCACAGTAATTTTTTTAGGTTACTTCCCGGTCTTGAGCCATTGATATCAGTAAGGAATGATAGTTATTTTTGTGTGTATGTTCATCTAGCTTTCTTCTTTGAACAAGTTTCTGCTTGAGTAATATATTGTCTATACCAACAGCTGTGTGGTAATTTCATGCCAGTTACTAGCATATTCTAGTATGCATTTGTTTGGTATTTAGCTCCTATAAAACTGACGAACGGACTCTAGAGGAAGAAATGGAGTCATAACCTTTGATTGAAATATCAATAGTAGATTCTGGCAACTTCTTAACTTTAATACTCGTGTTTTATTTAACACGATAACAAAGCATTGTACATGATTTTCTACAACTTTCCATTTGAATGAACACATAACTTGCCAGCACTTTTAGGTCTTCACATTTCAATATACCAATAGAAACAACTCAACATTTGCCAAAAGTTTCTTTAATCCATTGTTGTCTATTAAACAAAATGTCAAGAATAGTTAAACCATGGACATACAAAACACACAAATGGTTATTTCAAAATGGATGAACTGTTACAAAATTATCTTGGTTGGTCATTATATGGGTAAACTAAAATTGTTTTACACAATTGATTGGTTTACAATTTGTATCATTAGTCGGATAATTTGTTTTTTAGAGACGTGAGTAATAGTCTAGTGTTTTACTATCAATGGAAGTTTGGAAATTATTATTTTTTCCTTCTACGATTCTATTTAGGGTATCTTCCTATTGTTGCCAGGATCTTATCTTTTCCCCAATTTTTAATATTTGTTATTTTGGAAATTTTGTAGATGGAGCCTGTACCAAGTGGAAATCTGCCTCCTGGTTTTGATGCTTCTGCATGCCGTAGTGTGTGAGTGTTGGATTTCCTTTTGCTTTTACATGTTTTTTGTCCTCAGTTTTGTTGTGTTTGTTCCCAAGTATGGTGAATTTTCCTTTTGGTACTAATTTCTACCTGTAGAAGCAAATTTCTTTTTAAATAATGATGCTTTTAATTGGTCTGAATTTGTGAGAGATAAGTTTGATGGTACTGATTACTAGAAGTAGTGTAGTTTTCCACTTTGATACCTAATTAATCTGAAGTTTTGTGCTTTCAGTTATGTAGGAAATATTCATGTAAACGTCACCGATAAACTTCTCGCAGAAGTTTTTCAGAGTGCTGGCCCTCTTGCTGGGTGCAAGCTCATACGAAAAGAAAAGGTTTGATTTATAATTCAATTCAATGTTCTTTGCTGATGAATGATGATCATATATATTATTACTATTTTTAGCTCATTGCTGTCCTATTTTTAAATACCCTTGTCTTAAACAACTAGACTCCTAAATTTTTCACAAAATATGGTTATTAGTATTTAGTACTGATGAGTCAAGTCTTTTTTTTTTAAATGTCTGTTTTGGATATTACACTCAAATTTTCTTTCTGGGACTCCTTGTATAACTCATCCTTACGAAACCAGCTTGAAAGGTTTGTATATAAGGTTTTTCTTCAACCCCTTCTCCAACTAAAAAATAAATTATATTCTGCCTCCGACCTATCCATATTAATCTAATTCAAGACCCAACCAGTAGATGGACATCACACTAGTATTGGAGTGAAAGGACTACCATTTCAAGAATGATCTATTCCTTTTCACTGTAATGAATTTTTCATTGAATCCAAGACGAAAAGATTTATAGCATTTTAAAGAACAAGCCTCCCAATGCTTAGAATTTTGAATTAAACAAGTCTCAAGAGCCCTTTCCCTACACTGGCTTCCACGTAATCTTTATAATCTATTTTCAGACCTAATCTCTTTTCAATGGGGGACATGGGTAATTCTCAATATATCCTCTTATGCCTAGTATACTATTGGGCCCAATCTGCCAATCAATATACTCTAATGTCATGTTAGATTTTTGGATTAAGCCTAACTCATCCTTACAAAACTGGCTGGCATGGTGAGGGTTGAGGGACGTCTTTCTTTATAAAGTTTTTTCAGATCTTATTTCTTTTCAATGCTAGACTTTGGTTTTTTCAAATACCTTGAGATCTTTATCCTGTAGAGGTGATAGGTTGTCAAGGAATTCTGATTTGACATGCATCATATTCCAATAAATAAAAATACCTTGAGATCATACCCTAACTCATCAAGGAATGCTAGACTTGGCACAAAATTTGTTTGTTGAAGGTGGCCTGACCTTTGCCAACGAAGAGTTTACGCTTTTTCCCTTCTAGAGAACTCTACTGCTTGATGAATGAGGTGGTAATGTCTCATCCTTGTTGTCTAAATTACTGACCACTTATCTGTCACGATACCAGCCTTGATAGTGTAAATCCGTAAGATAGGCTTCTCTAACTTGGAATTATGTGTTGAAAGCCGAGATCTTGAGAGAGAGAAAATACAGCTGCCAAGAAGGCTATATACTACTTAGATCCTGTTTGTGTGTTATAACTTATAAGTCAAGTGGCATAGTTATCAGCCTTGCTGTGGGGTGCACAGTTAAAATTCCCCGACAGTTGCTTAGTCTAGTATCTACGTGTACCATGTTCTTTTTCTAGTCCTTATTTCTACTCCCGTTCTTTACTTTTTGGTTTCTGCTGATTTGTTTGTCTTTTTTTTGTTGGTGAAATTACTGTTACAGTCCTCTTATGGTTTTGTGGACTACCATGATCGAGCATCCGCAGCGCTTGCAATAATGACATTACATGGACGGCAACTGTAAGCATTATGTTCAATTTGTGTTTATTTTGGTTCTATTGTATATTTGCTTAACATGTGAATTGTGAATGCATTCTCCATCTGGCTTTTCTAGAGATAGATGAATAAAATTATCATTTTTCACATACTTGAGAATGTAAATATCATTCTAATGGCTCTACAGCTGTTTCATTCATTCATTCATTCTATCTGGTCAGACTTTCCCGATATTGTTTTAATTATGCAGTCTTGACAAGGGTCTTTAAGTTTTCCTTAATATATAGCAACATCATAAAAGTTAACTCTTGTTATTTCCATTTGCAGATATGGTCAAGCACTTAAGGTGAATTGGGCATATGCTAATAGCAGCAGGGAGGATACCTCAGGTTACCTTTAAATGCAACCCATCTGTTGTTGGTTTTGATGATTTTGCTTCTTGGGGACATTTTTTTTCTTTATTATTTTCAGTTGTATATTCCTTTAATTTCTAGTTCAAAATCATCAGGGCACTTCAATGTTTTTGTTGGTGATTTGAGTCCAGAGGTTACTGATGCAACTTTATTTGCATGCTTCTCAGTCTATACTACTTGTTCGTGAGTTCCTCGTTGCTTTTTTCCCCCTTTATTACATTTTTTTGGGTCACTTGAATAGGTATATTCTTTTTGATGGTGGATATTGTAGTCCTTGTTAGTGGTTAGAAGTTGAAGAAAGATAGATGATATGGGGAATTGACTTCAGAGCGAGTTACTCACTCTTGCAAGACATCTTGGTTTTTGGAACTTACTTTTCCATTTTCTCTCTTATTTATCTGCAGCGATGCTAGGGTTATGTGGGATCACAAAACTGGTCGCTCAAAAGGATATGGTTTTGTTTCTTTCCGTGATCATCAGGTATTGTTTATTCTTGTACGCTGGAATTTACAGGAGAGACCAACCAATGAACTGAGGAGATCATGAATATTTTCCTTAAAAGACCATTATCTTTGCTCTCAATTTATTTTCCATATTTAGCTACATGAATTAGTACAAACATAAACTTATCCTTACAAAAAAATCATTGAAATTCTTATTTTCCAATACTAACTGGATGAATAATTTGCTGAACCGGTGAATTAATGTCTTTATGCAATTAATATGCAGGATGCCCAAAGTGCCATAAATGATATGACAGGTTAGACATTTTATTGTTTACTCTCATATTGTTCGTTCATGCCTCTGTTGTTATGCTTCTGTTGTTATTTGACACAATTTCTTCTAACGTTTCTTGCGCCGTGCAGGTAAATGGCTGGGAAATAGGCAAATAAGATGCAATTGGGCAACTAAAGGAGCTGGTGGCAGCTCAAATGAAGAGAAGATCAATGACAGCCAAAATGCTGTTGTACTCACAAATGGATCTTCAGGTATGACACACCTTTCTAAATATCTATGGTCCCGAATCTATATTTATTAATCCATGAAAATATAGATGAAGGCAACAACAACCAAAGCCATTTACCCACTAGGTGGGGTTGGAAACAAGAATATGTATCATAGATGAAGGTTGTAGTTTGAATTTGTTTAATTTTCCATATTTAAACTATTATGTTGGCTGGAAATTGCTATAAATTCATTGTGCTGAATGATGTAGTACTAATTTAAATATATGAAGGATATCAATGATATCATATCATGCGAAATTTGGTTCTTCATATTTGTTATGCACAAACATTACCTTTATATAGTAAACGGAGTGGATTTCTTATTGCTTGATGTTTTAGACACCAGTTTTGATGCATACTTTCTCCGGAAGGAATTATTGTAAGCAAAAGTTATCAAATTACACATATTAAGAAAGATAGTTGTTGTGAATTCGGGACTCAAAACTCACACCAGTAAAACTTAGATGTGTGGAGCAAATATCAATGGCAACCAACAACCAAACAGTCACAAGCAACAATAATAGATCTAGATCCAATCGACCTACGTCTGGAGGAGAGAGATCTCTCCACTTCACAATCAAAGAGTTTTTTTGCAAAGAGATACTAAAGAGTTGCAAGAAATTAACTCAACAAACTCTCCAAGAGCACACCTGATTTCTACCCTTTTCCCGAATCTCTTCCCGTGACCAAGAGACTCAATGATTTCACTACCCAAGGTGTTAACAAATTCTTTCCTAACTGTAGAATCTAACCCCAAAAGGAACCAACCCTTAGCCTTGAACTCCCGAAGAATCTCCTCTTTTGGTCTCTCAAGATTCAACCAAGTTGCTCACAAAGACACCACCTCACGTGTTTCCCATCCCATGAACCTCTCCCAAAAGGTACCAACCCTTTCCCAAGAGCCCCCTCTTTTGGTTCCAAGATTCACGACTTGACCCTTTGAATCTCACCCAAAGACCCTCAAACCTTAGCGTAAGTTCCCTGCTTTGGTTTCATGAGAGTCCCCAACAAATGGTTCAAAAGTTGCACTTTATATCTCCTATACCTGTTCCAATCACGCCAGGATTAAACAAGTATAAATGACCGTTGCCCAAATCACGTCAGGATTACCTCCCATCGTGCCACGATTTTGGACGTGAGTTCAACACTCAATTTTGAGTCAAATCTCAACAATAGTTGATCAAATTTAATCTATGCAATCCCGATTAAAAAAACTAGTCTATTGCCTAAATTACCCTCCATGACTAAAAAATGTAGTCATGAGAAATAGAAAAATTAAATTAAATTAGGGGTAGTTTAGAGATAATTTCATTAAATATGGGAGAAGCTCTTAACTTTTGCTTATATTTCATTCTAAAAAATATGAGCTAGTTTTTGCTCATATTTCATTAGAGTAGTAGTTTAGCATATTGTGCTTGTTGTATTAATGTTATGTACTCTTATTAGTGTGTTTAAAGGGCATGTGTAGAGCCAGCCAATCAGTTAATATAGACAACAAACAAACTTTAGTTTGAGTGAGACTTTTGTAAGTCTTGTTTATTTACATGCTGAGTATTCTAAATTTCTAATATTATTTTTGGTAATATGCGCTGTCCATTACTTCTTTTGGATATTGTTTTATAGCCAAGTGTATAGTTATTGAATGATGGTTGAGACCCTATTAAGTATTGTTATTTTGTTATGTGTTTTACAGATGGAGGTCAAGATAACAGCAATGAGGATGCTCCTGAAAACAATCCTTCATACACCACAGTTTATGTTGGCAACCTTCCCCATGATGTAAGTTATATGAATTGAAGAATAAGATATTATGGGTTATTGTTTTTGTTAGAGATGCAGATTTATGTAATTTCAGCTTGTATTTGCATAGGAATAATAAGAATGGGCTGTGCGCCTGTGCCCCTATTATGTTTGCGGCCTCAAGCCCATTAGTTTCTGTTGTAACAAGATTACTACAGCTAAAGTGTAGATAAACACCAATTCCACCCTGTAACTAATTTAGTTTTAACAATAAATCAGAATATTCTGATAGAGCAGAGTAATAACATGACAAAATATTAAACTACATGTAAGTGTATTGTAATCTGAAAAAAATTCAAGAGATTGATCTCACTCCAATGGTTAACCAGAGCAACTGCTCTTCAGAGAAAGATACCCTCTCTCTGCCTCTCCTTTTCTCTCAATTGTAACAGAAGTTACAGAATACTCATGACATGAGTGTTAATAATTCCTTTCTCCTCTCATATGATCCTCCATAATCTTACTAACTGCCAGCTAGGCGGCTTCCCTATACTCCTCTCTTTTTCTTACACTCATACACTCTCCAAATAATGGGCTCATCACTCTTTGTGTCCACTAATACATCCTCTGGCCTATTGGGCATCCTCTGCTTTCTATCTCTTTTCCTGCATCCTATGAAATTCAACAGTTCGTACGTGTGCAAGTACAAAATTTTATTTTTTATTCACAAATATGAAAAAACATTGAAGTATTATGTGGGATTGGTTTGGCTTGTTTTGGAGAAATTGTCAAGACATGCATTCTTTTAGATGCACTGTTATTTCTATCAATGTTTTAGTCCATTCAATACATGGTCAAATGATGGGCTGATACAACTTGATTGCTTGTTTTTTCTATCAATGTTTTAGTCCATTCAACACATGGTCAAATGATGGGCTGATACAACTTGGATTAATTACAACAACTTTTTATAAAAACTTCCCTTTTTTTTTTTATTTCTTAACTAATGCTCTTATAACACTCATTAGGATCCTTCTTAGTTTTGTAATTTTTTTGTAGTGTTATGAATGAACTATGTTAAGACAATAGTACTATATAAATAGAGTCACGCGTAAATATCTAAGTATTTATTAAAATTACAATAAGTAAGTGGAGGCAAGTGGGGTCAGTTGACCCCATTGCCCCCACACTGAATCTGTCCCTGGTTCGTAGGTCTCTTGTAACCGAACGAATAAGCTTTTTTTGCTCTGATGAACAGAGTTATCTGTAGTGGTGTATTTTCATTTTCATCCGTCTCTTTTACCCTTATCCATTGATCTTGTTTTGGATCTAGCCTTGATTGAAAAAAGGCACCCCAGTGGTTTGTATAGAAATCCAGCTGCAGTGTGTGATGTAATTTCAAAAGTCACTTCTGCTGTAGTATTACCATGGCAGACAGCACTAGGTGGACAGTTGCAGTGTGGCATGGCTGCAGTACTTACAGTTACGGCAGCAACTTCAGTGTTGTGGCTGTGTGACTCGTATAATGCAGTATACATTTCAAAACCATGCCGAGACTAATAACCTTTTCCGACTTTATTTACAAAATCTTTTCTGGTGTTGCAATTTGTAATAACTCTCTCTTCCTTGCATCGACTCTGATGAATGTCTGTCATAGTATATTTAATCTGATCTGTGAATGACATTGTTTACTTTACAATCTTCTGTATTTACAACTGTGCTTGAGATCACAGGTAACACAAGCTGAACTCCATTGTCAATTCCATGCATTGGGGGCTGGGGTACTTGAGGAGGTCCGAGTTCAGAGCGGCAAGGGATTTGGATTTGTCAGATACAATACTCACGAGGAAGCAGCAATGGCCATTCAGATGGCTAATGGAAGACCGGTTCGTGGGAAGACTATGAAGGTAAAAATCCTTTCACCTGTTGCTGGTCTTGTCAATTAATTACTTGCTGTTTCAGTGTCGTTGCTACTGTTTGCCCTATATAATAGTGCCTGGTAAAGTCCTTTTAAAAGAAGGCTTAAATAGATTTTTGGTCCCCCTATTTTACCTGAAACTAGATTTTAGTCCCTCATTTCAAAATTCAGGTTTTGGTCTCCCAGCTTCACATATTGTTGCAATCTTGGTTGCTGCCATAATTAATTTTTAGTTCCAATTTCATATATGAATAGAAAATATCAAAAGTTATCACTTTTGGGCCCAAAAATCACCACTGGGTGACCAAAATCCGGATTTTGAAATGGGGGGACAAATTCTATTTCAAGTAAAATAGGGAGACCAAAAGTGAATAGGGATGTAACTCTTTTGTGCCTCCCACCAATAGCTGTATAATGTTACTCGTATGTTGATACAAACATGCTTGCACCTATCCATGGTCCATATCCCTACGCTGTCCCAACTAGAAATGAGTAATGAGTTCCAGTGTTGTCCAATACTGGCTACAACGTATTTGTTCTGTAATATGCTATTTATTACAAAATAGAAACTATAGTGGTGCTATAGCAGCACTGTAGGCTACAGTCTGTAGCATACTGGGATCCATACAAACCTCTATTTTCCGCGATCCACATTTGACAGCGTCGGTGATGACTAAATTACAGGATCACCCTTTTCCACTTTGCTTGTTTTCTAAAGGCTCTTGGTGAATGTAATTTATTTTACTTGATTTGTGCAGTGTTCATGGGGTAGCAAACCAACTCCTCCTGGGACAGCTTCAAATCCATTACCTCCTCCTGCTGCACAACCATATCAAATACTTCCTACTGCAGGGATGAACCAAGGCTATACTGCCGCTGAGTTGTTGGCTTATCAGCGCCAGCTGGCCTTGAGTCAGGCTGCTGTATCTGGCCTTTCAGGACAAGCTCTTCTTCAAATGTCTGGACAGCATGGTCTAGCTCCTGCTTCAATGGGTATAAACTCTGCGGCATCGCAAGCCATGTATGATGGATATGCTGGTAACTCGTCAAGACAGCAGCTTATGTACTATCGTTAACGTGTTGTTGCCTTCTGGTGGCAAGTTGCGCTGTGCATCACATTTCTCTTTCCTTTTTTTACTGCGGTATTGTGGCTTGATTTTTACTTCATTTTTAATTTGTGTTGTAATTTATGTTGTTTGGTCTAAGAGGGTTTAATGACTCGGATCTATGTTTTGCTAGAACGAGCTGCGAGTTTTATGTTTGAGTAGTTTTTATTATCGTTTAATGTATCTTTTTTATTATCATTACTGTATATTTATAAATTATTGACTCAAGTTCATCTTAATTTTAAGTAGTTTTATACTTGTTCTCGTTTGGTGCCGTGACAAGATAATATTTGTTCCTTAGCAGCAGCGATAAAGTTTTGGAAAATAGTGTTAATTATGGGACGTATTAATCTTTTTGTTTTTTTTTCTTTCTATTTTTTTTCGGTTGATGGACACATTTTTCGCAGATTAGCATAGACACTTCAACCGTTTTGATTTAACTCGACTTATCACTTGGCTTTTTTTGGTTCGTCAAAAATATTCTGTAGATAATTATTGTTTGTAACTCAATAATCTATAACTAAGATATTTAGTAACAAAACAAAAACTAAGATAATTATTTACTGACAAGTTTTTAAACATGTGGAATGCATGGATGGATTTCCTGTCATGTTACCATCTATCAGTTCATGCAACCAAATGCTCATTGCATTTCGTTTTTCTTGCGTAGTTCCTGTAGAGTAATGTTATTTTGAATATTTAACACTATACTAATACATCTTTTCCTCTAAAAAAAATACATCTTTTATGATTTTTGATGTGATTAGGAGAGATAAAAAATATTTTAAAAATCCGAATGGTACATGTTTCATATAAATATAGGATTTTGGATAACTGAAAAATTGTCAAAATAACATTGGTGGTTCCTGTACGCCCAAGGTTTCTTACCTTTGATTGTTTGCAAAATTGCAATGTTTGGGTTGGTTTGAATTGATTTTGGGAGGAAAAAAAATCAAACTGATTAATTTTTATTGAATTTGGTTTGTATTTATTTTTAAAGAAAACTATGTTTAGATCAAAGAATCAAATTGAACCAATTTGGAAAGCTGTAAAAGTCTTGTACCAAAAAAAGTTGTAAAATCAGTCTCAGTCGAGTTTTTTTTTTGTTGACAAAGGTCCCAGTTGAGCTGTCAATGCTGTTTTAATTCACATATCTTAGTTTTTATTGTTTTAGAGTCATTTCCTTATTCTTTCTTGTTCTTGCTATTTCTTTTCTTGACGCCACCTCTACTGCATCGAGGTTTCATAGATTCATATCAATACAAGTTAGAAATCTGGTGATAAATCTATTCATAAGAGATCACATTCTACTCTCTTATGTTTAATTTACACATGAGAATAGAATGTGATCTCTCATCATTCGCCAAAGAGAGAAATATATGAAGAATTTAGATGAACTAAGTTTGAAGGATTGTTACTCGTTAATTATAAAAACTACAAGCCACTCCGTTTTGGTACCGATAATTTTTCTGTTTTGAAAATTCGCAATCCGGCCAATGGAGCGCCTAATTGACACCGATAATTTTAATTTTTACTACATTTCAAATTAGTGATATATTACCGCATGTATTACTATTGCAATTTTAACTATTACTATAGTATAGATTAACTTTTCTTATTGCAATTCTTCAATAAGGAAAGAAATGTACTATATGTGTATCGTAAACATATTTACATGTATATCCATACAAATTACATTGAGACCCTGAATTAGCACTCTGAAATTGTACCTTTAAAAAGGCTACGCTTTCGATGCAGACTATATTGACATAAGGAAAGAAAAATTAAAGAATCAAACATTCTACAAAATGAATCCACCTAAGTAATTTACATTTTACCCTGGAGATCAATCCATTGCACACATTTATTTGGTCAACGGGATCTCTTGTTTTGACTTTGTTAGAAACCAATTGTTGTGTTTCTTCTAATCTCATCAGACCTGATTGTTGTGTTTCTTCTAATCTCATCAGTCTCAGAGTGAGGAAATGGAGGACAACTTTCATCCTGCAACATGGCATAAGCTCATCATACCAATTATGAAAAACTCTTGATATTGAGATATTATATCTAGAAAATCTAGCATTGTAATTTTAAGATTGTTTTAACTAACCACCGCAATTAGGGATGGGAATAGGCTAGGCCGAGCTAGGCTTTGCAAGGCCTAAGCCCGGCCTTTCAAAATTCTTTAAGGCCTTAGCCTGGTCTGGCCTGTCATAGGCTTACTTTTAGGGTCTGAGTTTGGCCTTTTGAAAACCTGATTAAGCCTGCTAGCCTGTTTAAAAGCCTATTTCATATGAACATCCTTAAATAATTAATATTATCTAAGGTTAAATAGACTATCGAGCTAATAGATCAATGATATTAAACTCTCTTTTGATATTTAATATATATTATATCATATTTCAATTTTAATTTATAATAACACAATTAGATATGCTAAAAAATAATGTAAACTATTAAGCTTAAATTACTTTAAATGTTGACAAATTTATAATTTAATTCAAAGTAGAGTATATAATATAATAATCAATAATATTATTCATATTTATCTAAGTAGGCCGGCATAATAGGCCTAAAAGGCTTTTATAATAGTCTATGGTCTGACGTTTTAAGCTAAATAGTCTTATAAAAAAGTCTAAGCCTTCCCTATTTAAGAAAAAAGTCTGGCCTGACCTGGTCTGTCGTAGGCTAGGCCGTAGGCCGACCTGGCCTATTCCCATCCCTAACCGCAATATTGCTATGAATTTAACTTTGATACACTGTTACCAAATTACAACTAATCATATGTATGGCTTTAGAAAGTAGTTATGATTGTGTTAATGATCCGACAAATATGGTTTAGGTCTTATTGCTTTAAGAGTTCGTTGAAAATTTTATCATATACTGGAAAAACAGTGTAGAGACTTACCAACAGCAGTGAAACTTGTCTCTCATGGGACATATTTATAGAGCAGCTGCTACTACTACTACCAACTGTTGAATTTTGCTCAGCAAGTTCTCTCAATCTGTCAAGTTCTGGCAGTACAACCTTACCAAGGTCAGGTCTATCTCTTCGCCTTAACTCGGCACACTGGACCGCAATTTTTGCTAAATTCATAACATCCTCCATTGGCCAATCAGTCACTGTAGGATCCAACATCTCAGTAAATGTTCCTTTCTCGATAGCTCTGTCAACATTATGTGCCAAACCCATTGGTGATTTTGCTGTCAAAATTTGAAGGAAAATGATTCCAAGTGAATATACATCTGATTTCACACCTAACATTCCTGTTTGCTGATACTCAGGATCTATATAACAGAATGTTCCTGCTGTTGCCGTCATGCGATATTGCGTCACACTGTCGGCCACAGACGGTGGAACAAGTCTTGCCAAACCAACATCACTAATTTTGGCTACATAGTTTCTGTCTAGCAAGATGTTTCCTGGTTTCAAGTCTCTATGTACTATAGGTTCTGGTTTTGTTTGGTGAAGGAATAACAAGCCGGTTCCAATTTCGGCTGCAATTTTGAACCTTAGCTGCCAAGAAAGTGAAGGACTGTTGCCTCGACGAAATAGGCAATCTTCCAAGCTTCCATTTGACATGTACTCATACACTAGACAGCCATATTCTGGACAGGCTCCTAAGAGGAGAACCATGTTTGGATGCCGTATGCAGCTCAGTACCTCAACCTGTGAGGAGATCGTGTCAACTAGGGTGTATTTGGATAAACAGATTAATTAAAAATTAATTAATCTGGAGAGATTAATGAATAAGATGAAACTAACTTAAAGATGAAACCAACTATGCTGGAGAGATTATTGCAATAAGATGAAACCAACTTAAAGACATTATAAGCTATTCTCATTAGCTATTGTAAATACTTCTGCAAGCGCTTAGACAAATGTCTTAGAATAATAAAATTTTATAGCTATTGTAAAGATTTTTTTTTTAGAAAATAAAATTTGATTTTAATAATGAAAAAGAAAGATAAAATTATAAAAGGTCTCCTACTTAATTGGAAAAACTCCTCTCAACT
>Ga0209282_1001116_pt1 | contig 14309 bp, 8 predicted proteins | sample Mtrugardesep15_FD_187529 | JGI IMG/M metagenome (GOLD analysis project Ga0209282, IMG submission 187529) | Root nodule microbial communities of legume samples collected from California, USA - M. trunc garden sep15 (SPAdes) (version 2) | ecosystem: Host-associated > Plants > Roots > Nodule...
AAAGAAGAAAGAGAAAATATATGCATGTAAAGTGTTATGTGGCACACTTTCATTGACCAATGTTATATAACATTGGTATCCCAATGGTACATAAGTGGTGTCTCACTTATTCACTTAAAAAAAAAATTCTAACCACTAAATTACTTGACAAAAAACAAAAGACATTGAACAAAGACATAGTATCTTTCTCGATCATTTGCATATTTGTTTTGACTAAGATCACACTAATATATTAAAAGATCGATGAAACTTGTTTGGCCGAAATCCAAGGGCAGGACCAATTCAATCATTATATTGGGATTGAGAGAAGTAAAATCACAATGACTTTAGTGCATTTTTTTTATGATTTATGAAAGAGAAAGATAAAATAGAAGAGAAAGGTTAACAAACATTTTTTAATATACTATCTTCAATTGGTTAAAGAGACTGTGTTCAAAAATATACATTAAAATATACGTCGCTGACATGTCTCAAAATAAAAACGGTAAATAAATAGAATGAAAGATAGAGAAAATAATATAAGAGATACGACACAAATTCAACACACTTTTCCTCAAAGTTGAAAACAACATTATATCAGATCCGTTGTGTAAAGAACCAGTCAAAAATTGCTTAAATCGATAAAAACCAGCCTGATTCAAAAAAAAAAAGGTTAAATATGTTTTTGATCTCTATAAAATTGGAAACTTTTAAGTTTAGTCCTTACTTAATTTTAATAGTTCTAATTTAAGTCCCTGATAAAACAAAGTTTGTTTAATTATCCTTAAACTCTGAAATTTTTGAACGATTTTTTTAGACAAGTTTATAACACTATGAAAGGTTCATTTACTAAAATTTAGAATTTTTTAATATGAAACGAATTAAATATGATTTTTTTTTAAATGACAAAACTTAAAAGATAAAAGTAATAAAATCTGGACGTAGAAATCAAATTTTGCGATAATTTTTTGCAGAGAAACTTTTAGTAATGTTCTTAACATGTCTACAAAAAATTGTTCAAAAACTTAAGATTTTAAGTATAAATTAAACACAGAGACTAATACAGGGTGATAATTTTTTTTTGTAGAGATTAAAAGAACTGTTAAAATTAGGGAGATGTTAACGAGTGCACTTAAGACATTGTTTAGTAACTTTAAATACTAAGTTTTTGTCAAAATTTATGAAATTAATGTATTAGAAATTGGAGTTTTTGACTTTTTTAAAAAATAATTTATTTAGTAGGAATGCTAAGAGAGTAAAAACATTAAAATTAAGCTAGGAGTAAATTTAAAAGTCGTCCCCGTGAGCATAGCTCAGTTGACAGAGACATGCATTGTTATATGCAGGGGTCGGTGTTCGAACCCCGGACACCCCACTTATTCTCCTTGAAAAAGGTAAATTCTAGCCGCTAGACTAGTAGACCAACAAAAATAATAATTTAAAAGTCTCAATTTTATAGACTAAAAACATATTTAAGGAAAAAAAATGTAACAACAAAGAGAAAAATCGAGTGACGACTTCAGTTGAAAACAGCTCCAAATTAGAGTGAGAGAGAGAGAGAGAGAAAATGGCAAAGCCGTCGTCTTCTTCCGCCACAAAGGATGCACAAGACCTATTACGCGCTCTTTGGTCTGCATATTCTGCTACACCTTCAAATCTCAAGGTTGGTTTCTTCCATTTCTCTCTTTCCCCTTTTCATTTCTTCATAAATTCGTTACTTTTCCCTAACCCCATTTTCTCTCTCAATTCTTTCAGATCATCGATCTCTATGTTGCCTTCGCTGTCTTCACCGCTCTCCTTCAGGTACTTCCTTCAATTTCGCTTAGATCTGTAGTTATTCATTCATAGCCTTCAATTTCATTTGATGTAGATTTCAATATTATTAATTCAAATAAAACAGCTTATGCAAAATAGCTTTTGCAAATAAAAAAGTTTTTATGTATTATTCTAAAGTTTGTCAAGGTAGTTTATGAAAAAACAGCTTACGAAGATACACTAATTTTCGCTAGTGAGAAATTATGAATTAACATGAAAGCTTATTTCTTTGCATAAGCTAAAAAATAAGTCAATCCAAACAGGCCCTAAGTGGTTAAGGAGCTTCTGTTAAGTACAGATTGTTCGGGAGAAACCGAGTTCAAATCATAGCTGGAAAATCCTTAGCCAGACTTTACTAATCTCCCGACTGAATTCCAGATTACTAGGGTCCATTTCCTTGGGAACTAGAAGGTTATGACAAAAAAGACAATTATTCTGCATGTATGTCTTGTTATCTTGTACGAGTAGGTGTTCCCGGAATTCTTATCATCCTTCATAGTACACAGTGAACAAAGATAGGGCTAAGTTTAGCTGATAAAAACAAGTTGTTAAAGACTATCATTCTGCAAACTTGACCTTGTTTCCACTCTCGAATGGAATCATTGTGAATTATAAGTGCAATTATCTTTAGTTATCTCTTTGATTTTAAATGTAACAAGGTGGTACCGAGTTAGTTACCCATAGTTCAATTATGCCATTCAAAACCATATGTTGTTAGGAAACTTGATTTTATTGAATTCGCTCTATTTTCAAGTTTATATATAGCTACTTTACTAGGAGTCAGTTTAACCGGTTTCGAACAAACCTATAATCATCAACAACCTCCGACTTGTTCGAGATCAAGCATTAAAATAGCCAAAAGGACAGCGATAGCATTGATTTTAACAGAATTAGCTTGTTAACCAGATCTTTACTAGAATAGATGTAAAAGATCTAAAGTTGTGGACCTTAAAAGGCTAAGAGGAATGCTAGGGACACTCTCTAACACTCACTCTCTCATTGGATGAAATCAATGTATTTCCCTCCACTTTAAATGGGACCCATTTCTAAAATGTGGGACACACTTTGATTTGAGCCAATAGGAGAGTGATTGTTAGTGTTGATAGCACTACTCAAAGGCTAAATGCTGAACTGTAAACTAACGTGTTTCTGATTTTACCTCATTCAATCCAAATCATGAGACATTGTCACCTCTTTGATTACTAACTCAATGTAGTGTTACCTCCAAAATACAATTAAACAAACTGAACCCTTTATAGCTAGAAAGACAGTGTATTGAGATGCACGTCATGTGATGTGCAATAAAAAAGAGGAGATTCCGAACTCAATATTATTTACAGCTGTTAATGTATAAACAAATAGATTTTGTCAGATGTTTAAGCTTTTCTTTTCGAATTCCTATCATATTCTTTCACTTTTACATGTCCTGCTGAAAAAAATTGATCAGGAAAAGGTACATTTTTTATCTCAACAACCAACGTGAAAAGAGATTTGTAGATCCCAGAAAGATCTCCTCCACTGTTGTTTACGGGGAAGGAAAATAACTATAGTCGTAGGAATATCTTTTAGGCTTTGTTTGGGAGTTTGGAGGGGAGGGGAAGGGAAGGGAGAGATTTGGAGGGTGTGAAATATAGAGGAAAATGGAGCAATCTTTCACATTTTTTCGAAAAGTATATCATTATTTTACTTATGTGAATAATTTAAATATGGAGCAATCCTCCAAATTCATTTTTGGAGTATATGAATTCTGTTTTCTTTTTAGAACCATGAACTACAATAAAATATGGATTATGCTGAAGATAGGTATATATTTATGCAGAAAGTTGTAGAACAATCACTATGTAACTTCAATGAAACAAAGTTCTAAATTTCTAAATAAGTAAAACAAGAAATATGCAATCTTGCTTTACTAGACACTCTTCCAGTTTCCTGTTCAACAAGTTCTTACTTCGAACGGTTTTAAAAAAGATTGCACAAAAGAAATTATTTTTTGGTGAAGGTTTGAAGTTGGTAACTAGTTTAATGTTAACATTACATGCTTTTGTTAACACTTACATTCTTTTTTCTTAATGAACAGGTAGTTTACATGGCTTTTGTGGGAACATTTCCATTTAACTCCTTCCTTTCTGGAGTACTCTCTTCCGTAGGGACTGCAGTTTTGGCTGGTAAGTGTCAATGGTCTATTGCGATTTGCAAGCTAGCCTGTTATGCACATTTACCTACCAACACACTGAGATTTCTAAACCTACTTGAAAGTTGAAACACATGCATTGAAATGAGGCCTCAATTCCTACCAGATGCATGTGCCTCAATTCCTACCAGATACATGTGCCTAAATTTATTTTTCGTCTTACTTATCTTTGTTATCGTGGTTTATTTTGAATCAGTTTGTCTCCGGATCCAAGTCAATAAGGAGAACAAGGAATTCAAGGTAAACATTATTTTCTTGTCTATTTTGATTTTTGTTTTGATTTTACGAGCCAAATTCAAGGCAACCATTGTTTAACTTGACAAAACAAAGTAAGAAAGGAAATGAAGCAGTAAAGTGTTGTCTGCATATTATTTTCCCCTCTTAATATATTCATACTGATAATTTGGTGCTACATCCTTCTGCAGGATCTTGCGCCCGAGCGTGCTTTTGCTGATTTTGTTCTCTGCAATGTGGTGCTTCATTTGGTGATCATGAACTTCCTTGGTTAAATTGATTTCGTGTGGTTTTTATTGTTTCCAAGAGATCCGTCAGCTGATAAAAAAACAGTAGTATTATATACCTGGGTTTTCTCATGTTACTGCAGCTTCATGTTAATTCCCTTATCTCTTCCATTTTTGGGGATTTCATTTTGAACATATAGATGCTAGATATTCTGCTATCTTTTAATATACACTACCTTTTAAATGATTAATTCCAGAATGTGGTTGTTCGCATAGATATCTAAGCCTGAGTACTACTCCAAAAACTCTGAAAAAGTTAAATTTATATGTTTGGATTGATCGTGAATTTGGCTAAATTAGAGTGACGTGATTGTCAAAATTACGGCAAATTGTAAATCTGCCAATACAAATACCCGATGTGTTCACATGAAAGTGAGTTGAATAATAATTTTGAGGCTAAAAGTCATGTTTGGAGGCAAAATTTAGGTTCAAAATAAGCAAAATCAATTTTAATTGAGAATTTTTAAACATATCAAAATCTATTTTAAGCATTTAGAATTACTTTTGGAAGAGTCGGAAGTGAATTTAAACATGTACTTAGTAATGTAAGAGCACTTTCTTTTCGCTTCCATCTTTATGGGATGTCTCAAAGGGACTTTTTGCTTCCATCTTTAACTACAAATTATGGAGTGATTTTATTGAAGTGAATTTTTCTGATGTGAAACAAAAGGACCCAATATGGGGTTGAAAAAACTCTGTCGGCTGTAGCATATACCATGAGATCAACGTGTGTGATGAAATGTGAAAACAAAAGTACAAGGTACATGTGGTGTATTTCCTCGTGGTTCATATGAAGTTGTGAAATATTCTCGATGTCTTTATTGACCAAAAAGATCGAAGAACTCAAGCAGCTTATTATTGCTGAATAGAAACAAGAAAAGTAAAGAAAACAAACTCATCATCAAGGGCATACACCAAAAGCCGTACAAATAATAATTATTTTATGTCTTCTATTCTTTTTTTAGGTTATACTTTTGAGATTTAAAAACCTTACCAATGTGAAATAATGTCATCAATGGTATATTATCTAGATTATCATCCACGTCTCTCAAAATTTGACAAATACTTAATGAATAAAATTAGGAAGTAAATGAGTTGAGTTAATCAGCAAGATCTGAATATCTTTTACCTACTAACAATAAGATACTTTAGGAGTATCGAAGTTATTTAATGCTACTAATTGAATATTACTGACCATCAAAATAGTTGAACTTAGAATGGAGTTAGAAACACGTTTCAAACTATCTTGGTGAGTACTGTCATTATAATAAGAATCTCTAGACCCAGTCTCAACATTTGGAACATAACTCTTGTAAGTAATTGCAATCTTTAGTTTTAGTATGTGAAAACAAAGAAAAACCGTCTCCACTTTCTACTTTGTTTTTTGTCTTTAATTCTTATTTATTGTCTATGAAGGTTAGATTCTACAATAAAAAACGACACAAACACGTCTACATTGCTAATGTTCAAACATAGGACACACATGCATGTACACAAATGTGCACGTGCGTGTGCATACACCCACAAACATCATTTGTAAAATATTTAAATTGAGAATGAAAATTTATATATAGATCTAAATTGAGCAATTTATTTTATTGTAAAAAATCTAAAACAAAATATGCTAGTAGTATTTTACGTTTCTCTATCCATTTTCTATTGAAAAAATAATGTACTCAAATATAATATTTGCTCACTCATTAATCACCATCCTTAAACATTGTAGAAGATGAAGATATTTGTATGTGAAAAGATATATCATATACAAGAATTTCTCATACACCTAACTAAAATACTATTATATTATTTTAAACCTATTTCTCATACACCTAACTAAAATACTATTATATTATTTTAAACCTCCTTTTGTTCTAATCATTTTAGAAGTGTTCATTATTATTGTGGTTGAGTACTATGTTGTCTCTCAGAGATGTCTAAAGTGCATCAAAGCAACAAAAAAGAAGAAGTTTATTTTACAATATTTCCGAGTTATCTGACATATGTAATACGTGCATCATCTGAGTGTCACACATCCACATATATGAGCTTCATAATTTATTATTAGTGTTAGTTGTTGAATTAAGTAATTTAGTTTTGGGACGTCCATGTCTTTATTGAATTTATTAATTTAGATTTATGATTAAAGACATGCCTTAAGATTGACACAAGCCATAGTAGATGATGTATCCAGGGTGGCCTATGTATTGCCGTATGAACTTTCAACCTTACGCTTTCAATGAATGTTTCCTTTGACTCATAAAAATGGAAACTTTTCATTTTATTAATTTTCATAGAAAACAAGGTAGCATTATAGGTAATGTCAACCTTATGCAAGATTAAATTGAAAACTCACAACAACAACATAAGAACAAGACTACAATCTCTCTCAAAAAAAAGAACAAGACTACAACTAGTCTATATCCCACTACAATTTATTATTATTTTTTAAATATATTCTTTATTAATACTATCAATTTATTTTATAATATGAAAAGTAATATTGAAAATATTTATATTTAAATGCTAAGTTAGTATTAGTCACACACATTTTAAATAAATTTATTATCCCAACAACGTTTCTTAACGCACAACACCATAAGAATAAATCTACTATTCTGTAAATGTTTGAGCCATCAATCATCATATTTAAGGGTAGAAATAGGGTAGGCCGCTCGTCAAGAGCCTATGACCCGACATACTTAAAACCCGACTCAGCATAACTCGTTTATTAAACAAGTTAGGCTCAAGTTTTTTTAAAAGCTCATTAATTTAAATAGGCCATGCTAAAACTCATAGAAAAGCCTACTATGTCTATCAGTTCGGTTCATATATGTGTAATTATACATACTACATTATATAATACATACGAATTAGCCTCTATAAAACGAATGTGGCTCTACAAATTTTTATTAGATATGCATGCAATATATATTAAAAAAAAGTGGGAGGAAATGAATATACATGGTTTACAAAATTTTATTGAGTGATTAGCCTTTTAAAAAATATATGTTTATTTAAATAGCTAAAATATTATATTTAAAATTGTTAGTATGAATTGGACTTTTAAACAGGCTAATAGTTCAGGTCGAACTTTTAAAAAGGTTTAGTTAGACATAAAATAAATCATTTGATATGCTAGTAGGTCAAACTTAAGGTTTAGTTTTTCAACTAGACCTGTCAATTCAAGCAAAATCTGACTTAATCAACTCGACCCAGCCTATTCTTAGGCCTAATCATATCCCATATGAAAGTGATTTGTGCATTAAAACAACCCAAAACTAAATATTCAAGACAATAATATGATTCCCTAAAAAAAAAGACAATAATATGATTAGTTAGGAATATTAATATTATTAATTAATTAAAAAAAGGGAACGAATTTTATCCGTTGATACAAAACCCCCATTAAAGAAACCCCACGTGTCAAAACACCACAATCCGAATAACGATTGGTACCAACAGTGGCAGTGGACCCCACTACAAAAGGAAAAAGACTCATTCACCCTTTCGCACAGTCGCCATTCACGAAAAAAATATCATATCCTTTGTCTTGAATTCTAAATATTTTTTTCTTTGAAGAAGATGAGCGATTCTTTCGCAAATTGTACGTCACACAATTGTTACTACCGTCACAAAAAGAAGAAATCTTCAACAATGTTTACAACACCATTTTCTTCTCCTTCAACCGCATTTTTCTCTCCACCTAAAGCTTCTTCTTCTTCTTCGTTACCACTTCTTCGTACTTCTTCCACTTTTTTCCATCTTCGATCTAATGCAACTTCTTCTTCTTCCTTAACAACTTCTGGAACTTCTTCTTCTTCTTCTTCTTCTTCTTATTGTTCTCCTCTTGCTTTCTATACTAATAGTAAAAAACCTAAAGAAATTTCTGCTAATATGGCTTCTTCTTCTGTTTCTTCTCGCACTTTCCTCAATGCCAGAGATGAACAAGGTATCTATCTATCTATCTTCTATTTCTTTAATTCAAGATTCGCGTGTCGATGATTCGCTAGGTTTATTGTTTTATTTCTTTAATTTGAAAAATTAATTAAAGAAACATGATTATGATTATGATTATGAAGTTTAGTTGTGTGTTTTACTGACCGATATGTAGAAACTAGAAACGGATTATAATTTTGATAAAAATAGAAGTGATTAAGTATAATCACTTACTTTTCTTAAAAGAAAGAGTATAATCACTTATTTGAGTTGTTTATCTATTGGTATAAGTTGAATATAATTACGAGAGACTTATTTGAGTTTATGTATCGACATAAGTTTCGCGATACTGTTTGGGAGGATAACTTGTGGTTCATAAGTTGTTATTTTTCATAAGTTAACAAAAATAGCTTATGAAAAGAGCTTATTGCTTTTACGGAAACAATTTTACTTTAATTTATCTTTTGTTATTGAAATAATGCTTATAATGATAAGCGTTTGTGCTATAAGCGGCAGATAAGTTGATGCGTGATGTCGTGTTTGGCATGACATCAGACAGAATTTTAATCTGAAGTGTCATTGCTAGATTAGATATATATATATTCTTTTTTTGTGTTAGTAGGTAGAGTTATTGTTGTTGAAGTTTATTTCTGCTGACACTGATAGTTTTATGTAAATAAATAATAGTAACATTTAATTGGTTTGAACTTTGTTGCTGCTTTTTCTTTTTGTGATTTGACTATTGTTAACTAAAATTGGGACCAAGAAAGCATTTTTTGGTTTGTTTGTATATAATTTTGTTTCTGGTTTGATTATTTAAATATTGAAGATTGATTACTATTATTAGTATTATTATTATTAGTGTTAATTTTTTGTCACATTGATTTGTTTGCTTGCAGATGTTCTTTCTGGAATTAAGAAGGAGGTAGAAGCCGGTACTTTGCCTCCCACTATTGCTGAAGGGATGGAAGAATTGTACCTTAACTATAAAAGTGCAGTAAGTCTATAGTTTTATTATGTTAATCCTATATATTTTTTTAGTAATCAATGTCTAGAATCTTGTTAACAATTTTTTTTACTCATGCTTCACTGTGGAACTGAAATCCTAAAATAGCTTACTTTAACTGTGAAAATATCTGTCATCTGTTCTTGTATAGTTGATATAGTTTGTTAATTTCCGGGCTGGCTTGGTGTAGATATATACTTTATGGTAATAAAAACAGTTGAGTCAATATTTTCTGTAGTTTTGCAGTTTAATATTATTAAACTGCAATTGATATACTAATTCATGTTTTCATCAGTTACTTAGTTTCATTTCCTTTTGTATGCAACCATGTTTCAGGTTATTAAAAGTGGAGATCCCAAAGCAGATGAGATTGTATTGTCAAATATGACTGCTTTATTAGATCGCATATTTTTGGATGTGAAGGTCAGTTTCAATATTAGAATATGCTTTGCTAAGCTAACTGTTTCATTGCATACAGACTCTTTGATTTTTGAAATTTTCACATCATCTTGCATCTTTGCTCATTTAATCTTACTATAGTTTTTGAAATATCACGCTAAAAAATCGGACTGATTTTTAACAGGAGCCTTTTGTCTTTGAAGCACACCATAAAGCAAAGAGAGAGCCTTTTGACTACTACATGTTTGGCCAAAATTATATTCGTCCCTTAGTTGATTTCAAGTGAGTTACAAGAAATATTATCCTCTTTCTTCTCTTTGGCATTGATCAGTTTAGTTTACTTATTTGACTTTGGTGTAGATCTTCTACAAATGTGATTAGTCAAATTTCATGCATGGATGTTACTAATCATCAGTAGACTTTTTTTTTACTACAATAAGATAAGATTGTGGTGGGAAGTATAAGATATGCATGCATGGGTTGGCCATACTCCATAACCCATAGGATTATCATACCCATAGGATTATCATGTTAAGCACGTTGGTTGAAGCTAATGGTTTATCGGGAATGAATATCAATGTAATTTTGATTTTGATGGTTCTTATGTTTCATCCTGTCTTGTGTTGCTAAAAAACAATGTACCTGTGAAAATGCTGTATCCTGTATGAATCCTGGGCATTCTACCTCCCAGAGTTTATTAAGCAATTTAATCATTCTAGTGCTTTTGCTAAGTAGTTAAAGAAGTTCCACAGTGCAGTAGATTAAATGTCAAGACAACTCACATTTATGCTTAAGGAGGAAATTTCTTTAGAAATAGAGCAGCAGGTGAAGCAATTGTATGTATATGTTAATACATTAGTGTATGACACATGGATAGTAGATTTTGGGGTTCAAGTGGATATTATAGAAGCAATTATGGTGAAATGCTCTAATTACAGTATGTACGCACAGATGGAAAATAAAATAATAAATGGGAGAAGCTAGATGGTACCCTGCCTCAGAGCCCAAGGCTCTGTTTGGGAGTTTGGATGGGAGGGGAAGGGAGGGCTTGAAAAAAAAGGAAGAAAGAAGTGGAAAGAATGGAGAGCTTTGGGAGGGGAGGGCTTTGAGGGGCTTAGTTTTCTTCATAATACAAAATCCCCCTGATTTAGGGGAACTACAAAATTGTATTGGAGCAAAGTTTGGGTAAATTTTCCAAATTCAATATTTATTGTTATGATACTCCAAAATCAAAAGTACATTAATCATAAGTATTCTTTTATCATCCACTAGAAAAACGCTCTCAAATGTTTTGAAAGACTATCTATTTTTCCCTCTAATCTCATCCCTCCAAAGCCCTCCCCTCCAAACTCCCAAACAAAGCCTAAGACCCTCAGATTTCACAGATCCATTCTCCTGTTTTGTCGAACTGCCTACATCATATTGCCACCCTTCCCGCTTCCATCACCCTCTTCTCCATTGTCCTATGACCATGTGTTTATTCATTAGACCCTGCAATGGGGGTGCCCATCAGTATTCAGTATTCAATTACATCCGTGCTTAGTTGAAAGTTGCTCATAGCTAACCATAGGATATAAATGACGTTGAAACCGACAAAATCTATGATCTCATTAGAGTTATGCCTTTGCAGATTTTGACTACATCTTACCGGGCTTCATCCTCAGTTTTCCTTGTGCCCTCAAATGGAGACCTCTTGTGAATTTATGATTTATGCAGACAAGATGACACTTGTTCAGCTTTGGCTCCCTAGTTATGAATTTATCTGTAGTTAACTTGATCCCTTTTTTTTTTGAAAAATAACTTGATTCTTCTTAGTTGTATGTATAGTACTAGAAGTCACATCACCTGTGTTTTTCTTTTTGTTCACATGCTTAATTTAAAGATTTGGAACCATGCCTTCAGAAGTAGGCTTTGTGCTGCTCTTTGAAAAGTATAATGCTGTCATCTAGCAATCTGTATACCCCTTTCATATGCATGCCAATTCCATCTTACTGCACCTCATATCAATTCTTAAATGTAATACTTTTTGTGCAGCACTTCTTACGTTGGCAACATGCCCCTTTTCATTCAAATGGAAGAGCAGCTTAAGCAGGTGCCAATTTCTACGTTGGCAACATGCCCCTTTTCATTCAAATGCTTGCTTTTACCTTTTACGTTGTAGGGTTATTCATTTTCTTACAGTAAAATATTTGTAGAACCTTTTCCCCCCTAGAAAGAGTGAAGGTAGTAATAGAAAGTTAAATATTCCCCACTTATTATATGCATAAGCTTGGCATATATGGAGTTTATGTATATGACGTGTAAAAGTTAGTCTTCTTCAGGTGGTGGACAATATGCAAAATAACCTTGCTATTTATTTTAATATGCTACCACGCACATGTCAACATTTTTTTTATAACAAATCAATCATAAATCTAGACTGTGGTAACTGACCGAAATCCCGTGTCCCGTTTGATTGTTTTCAATATTTCATTGGTCTTCAGTTCAGTTTCATTAGGAAAGTATGAGCCGAACTTAATTGCAAATCTGCGTTACTATTGTACTAGAAAACCAAATTTACCAGTGTAAGGTTCTTCCTGTCACAAATGTGCCTGAATTTGTCAATGTTAGATACTGCGCTAAATAATGACGCTGTTGTCGCATCTAATTTTCCCCATTAAGTAGTTATCACTTCTATATCAATGAGAGCGCTGGCAGAATATTCACTACCTTTCATGAAATGTCAACCTTGATTCTGATTTATGGGTTCTTGTGTATATTTACCCCATGTTAACATATTCATAAATGTGGAGTTAATGTTTGAAAGATTGAAATAATTACTGCAGGGACACAATATTATCTTGATGTCAAACCACCAAAGTGAAGCTGATCCAGCTATTATTGCATTGCTGCTTGAAATGCGACTTCCACATATTGCTGAAAACTTGGTAAAATTTGCATGTGTGTTGTCTGACTATACAGTCTGTTCTGCACATTTATAAATGCAGAACTAATCGAACTCTGCCTTTTGTTCTACAGATTTATGTGGCAGGAGATAGAGTTATAACTGATCCTCTATGCAAGCCCTTCAGTATTGGCAGGTTCATTTTATTCTTCTTTTTATTAAATTTGATATTTATGCTGGCATATTTCCTAATTTAAATGAGGTTGACTTTGAATCTCTTTAATTACATTTTTCATTTATGTAGGAATCTCATCTGTGTTTATTCAAAAAAGCACATGCTTGATGATCCAGCACTTGTAGAGATGAAAAGAAAAGCAAATACACGAAGTCTGAAGGAAATGGCCACACTTTTAAGGTATATGCATACTTATTTATGGCTAGATGACTGCTTTTCTTTTGTGATTCCAATTCAGACTGCAATGCATCGATTTGAGTCCATGTTTTCTACAAATCTGAAGACAGATATGTTTGAATCCAAATCTTAAAAAAGGGAAGAGCGTGTAATAGCAGTTGATAATGTTCCCTTTAGATAGTATCTTTTGTGTGTAATAGTCGTTGATTGGTCAGATGTCCCTTATATTGATATTTCGATGTTAAATATTAATTTACTGTTTTTTGTTCAGGAGTGGATCACAAATAATTTGGATTGCCCCAAGCGGCGGTAGGGATCGACCAGTTGCCAACTCTGGGGTATGGGCACCGGTAAGTTCACTTTCTTGTAAAAGTAAAATGTAGAAGTGCATTATAGTTTCAGGTTAATCAAAGCTCGCCACATCTTAGATCGATCATATGATTCATATTCGGAAACAAAATATAATTAACTGGGTAAATGCTTCCAGAAGCGTACTCCAGCAGTCCAGCTCATGTTGATTTTCTTTATTATTTTATGGGAAATGTTAACTAGTGCCCCCGGGGCACTAGTTAAGGAATTATAAAAAGAAATATTTTCTTGGAAATTGCGCATGTTACTTTTTGAAACTTGAAAAAGTGTTGTTTTTTATGTTAATTTTCTCTTTTCTTGCTATTTTTAGTTGCTTAACTAGTGCCCCCGCCCCGGGGGGCACTGGTTAACATGACCCTTATTTTATATATGCTTATAGAATGATAAAGTATGTTAGAAGCAGATAGGATGGGAGCCATGTCTAACACTCTATTTAAGCATAACCAGTTGTTTGCAAAGGTTGCTTAGTGACCTTTTTCACTGAAAATAGGTGGAAATACTATTTGAATCCACTGTGTTATAAAAACAACATAGCCTTTCTTTCAAAAAACAAAAAAAAACGACAACATAGCCTTGTCTCATACATATGGTAGAGTCAAGTTCATGGATAATTCATCAGGGAGGGGCTGGTAAGGGAGCTAGAAATGAAGTCTCGGTTTGGCTCAAATGTGGAGTTCTTTTCTGCAGCACCATTTTATTATTTAGTTGGTTTAGCGTTGAAAATTGAGTATATACTTATATTACCTCATTGCTTATCATTAAAGCGGATAACTGACAATGATTTCCATGCTTATTGG
>Ga0209282_1001117_pt1 | contig 14305 bp, 8 predicted proteins | sample Mtrugardesep15_FD_187529 | JGI IMG/M metagenome (GOLD analysis project Ga0209282, IMG submission 187529) | Root nodule microbial communities of legume samples collected from California, USA - M. trunc garden sep15 (SPAdes) (version 2) | ecosystem: Host-associated > Plants > Roots > Nodule...
TTAATCTTTTTTATTTTAAGTGTGAACTCTTTGCTAGCATATGACATAATATTATAAAGTGGTTGGATAATTATTGTCATCTTCCCATTAATTCTTGCGATGATACTATTCATTTCGGTGGTTCTCAATTGTTCAAAAAAAAAATTTGTTTTAGTTTTCACTTGATTTTCTTGACTTGCATTTGGATTATTTGAAAAGAAATAAATTCTTGCATTTTTGTCACAAGAACCAATTTATTGTGTTGTTAGATAAATTTACAATTCTCGTTTAGTGGTGACAAAATGCTAAGATAACATGATGGTTTTTTTATTTGAAATGTTGGAGGAATAATCCTTCTACTTATTTTGGTTATTCTACCTCGTGATTTGGTTCTTTTGTATCTATGCATATTGAACATTGTATTCTCGTTCATCTCTTCAACATACTCTCTAAAAAGAGTATATTTAAAACGATACCTATTTAAAATTGTCAAAGATTATACAAATATTAATAAAATACGATAATACAGGTCTTAAAAAATTACAATTAGAAAAAAAAATAAATCAAACCTACCCATTTGAATCCAATTCAATGACATTCATCTTAGTTTTTACACCTTCTCTTTCGTACTCTTTTTCAACACAAACTCCAGTCACGACTCCAATTACATCTGCATATATAACCCAGATTAAAATATTGATTAAACTACAATTTATTATTATAAGAATATAACATATAATTGAATCATATTAAACAAAACATTCTATTAATTCAACCGTTAAGATAATTATATAACGTCTAAAAATAAATTGTAACATTGAAAAATAAAACTATTTTCGCAAAAAAATAATTAAATTATTGTGCTATTTTTGTAAACAAACAATAATATTTCTTGCAATTTATAGGAATAAATTTATAGTCACTTACCAACCAAGTAGTTGTTGTCGTAAGAATCATTGAAAGTATCATGTGCAGGTGTAAACGAATACCCGTTTGTTGGGATAACAACAGTTTTAGATAGTTTGACTTTTGTGTTTATTGTGAAATTCCATTTGTATTCGCTGCGTGATGGTCTATACGAACCATTGTTGCAAGCAACATCAAATGAGGAAATCGTGAACACCATTTCCTCTTGGAGCTGCTCCTTGAACTTGTAGATCAACGTTCTTCGTATTGACGCACCAATTCGATCACCTTAGTTAACAAAGATTAAAACTCTATACTTTAAACAAAATAAATAAATAAATAAAAAACGATATGAAAAAGGTACCTTTCAATCCATTAGAACCAACTCAATGGAAAATGATAGTTTTTTCTTTTTGTAGTCTTGAACAAACTAAACACGAAAAATCCTCACAACCAATGTCAACGATTGTTTTCTTGGCGAAACATCAGAGATGAAGTCGTATTTCGTAGACATTTATCTTTGCAATAGAAAAACAACCGGAATATAGATATCAGAGAACCAGATAACAGATAAAGATGAACTATATTTTGTGATTGTTGTTTACTCGTAAACCAAAGCGCTACTATTTATATAGAAAAATAGTACCATAACGGTTAATATCTATTAGTTATTAATTTGCCCGTTTTAAAATTAATATTATCAACGTTTTTAATATTATAAAATGTGAATTAAACGATTAGATTATATTTCATGTAACCTACAAAAATTAACTTCATAACATTGGAAATTTATTAGTAATATAGTTTTGTAATGAATAAAAATTAATTATATAATCTTAAAAACTAATTACTACAATTAAATTTTTAATTAGTAGGTTAATGTCATAGTGTAACAGACCAAAATTCAAAATATAATTTATTCACGTTATTTATTATAATTTTGTAACCTGCCAAATTTTTAATGTACTGTATAAATGTTAATCGAATACTAATTATATTAATAATTATTTGATTGTAACGTCCAAATTTTTAATGTAACATATAAATTTTAATCGAAACAATAATTATATTAATAACTATTTGATTGTAACGTACCAACTTTTTAATGTAACATATAAATTTTAATCGAAACAATAATTATATTAATAATTATTTGATTGTAACGTACCAATTTTTTAATGTAACATATAAATTATAATCAAAATAATAATTATACTAATAATTATTTGATTGTAACCGACTATGTATCTTATGCACGATTTAATTTTAAATAAAAAACGGTTTTTTTTAATAATATCATAATTATTAAGCTTGTATTAAAATTTAGGAGAAACTTTTGGAAGAGATGCCAAGTAGAATTATGATGAGGTGGACATCTTTAGAGGAGGGAATTTTGGAATAAGCTATTTTTAAAAACTCTAAATTGTTAGTATAAAGATTAGGAATAAATTTTCTCTATAAATAATAATCATAGTATAAATAAAAAGATCAATTAAATACTAAAGAGAATAAATAAGAAGGATAACAATTAAACTTATCTTTCTTGAAATTGCGGTGATTTGACGTCGGTAACATTGAAGTAAATAAACAAGAAACTATGAACGGCGATGACATGCAGAATTGTAAAACTTTATATAACATGAGGCGTGACAAAATCAATGTCCTTAAGGATTTATCCGCCTCATAAGCACATATCCTCCCAAGATACAACATGTTCTTCTCTGTTATGAATCACATCAGAGGTGACAGAACAACTTGAATCTATCTCAAAGATAGCAGGAAATGTAACCCAGAATTCATGAAAAATCTATTAATGTAGTATAAAAGTAAAAGGGAATTTTCTTTAGAGTTTGCAGGAGGTTTATATAAAAGAAACTGATATCACGGGTGCTATTCAACCAAAAGGTGTGTAACTACACTTTATAGTTGGAAAACCGGCAATTTTATTGTGAGAAAATATTAGGCATTAAACCACAATTATAATAGCAATTTATACTCAATGTATAACGTTATTTCTTAATTATTTTCAGTTGCAAGATAAAAGGTATGGATTTGACCAAGTCAAAATAAAAAGATAATCATAAATAAAATAATAATAATAATAATAATTTTCTATTAATTGTGTATTATAAAACTTTTGAAATAACAAAGATTTACATACATAATTTTTTTCCGAATTTCCCATACCATGTAACAAAGTTTTTGAATTAAGGTAGTTAGTTAATTACAACTAACTTTAATGGCATCAAACTGTGATTCAATTTGGTTGGAGAGCGTGAGTATATTTGGATCAAGTATATAGTCGTGTGATATTTTGTGAGTAATTTTGGGATGAGTGACCTTCTGAAAAATTTTTCGAAAAGCGTACGAGTAAGGACAAAACACGTTGAAAAGAGTCGTGTTGGTTTGTGGGGCCAGTCGGCAATCATGAAAGTAGTCTGGGATGTTACAAGTGGTATCAGGGCAGGCCTCTCCCAGTACAATGTGGTTCAGGGACGAACCAAGTGGAAGTTGGTGGACATGTAACTCCCTAGGTTGACGAGGGCGGGGAGTGGTCCGGTTCTTGACAGCTTCTAGGCAAAACTGAATCACATCAAAATGAGAGGGATCTTGAAGCCGTGCAGGTATGAGTCTACACGGTTGAAGGAAGACTTATAAGAATTGTTTAGTACTACTTATATCAACAAGATGCATCTTCTTTTCGGTAGTCCATACCAGAAGAACTCCACAGTTAAGTGTGCTTAACTTGGAACAATTTTGGGATGGTGACCTTCTGGGAAGTTTCCAAAAAGTGTGCGAGTGAGAACAAAACACACTAGAAAGACTCGTGTTGGTTTGTGGGATCAGTCGACAATATTTAAAGTCATCTGGTATACTACCGGTGGTATCAAAGCAAGTCTCTTCCAATACGATGTGGTTTGGGGATGAACCAAGTGGAAGTTGGTGGGCATGTAACACCCGAGGATGACGAGGACGGGGAGTGGTCGTCGGTGCACAATGCATGATAATGAGCGGCTCATGGCAGCTTCTAGGCAAACCAAATCACATCAGAATGAGGGGGGGATCCTGAGACCGTGCATGTATGGGACTGCATGGTTGAAGAAAAACTTATAAAAATTGTTTGGTACTACCTATATCAACAAGATGCATCTTCTTTTCGGTAGCCCAAACCATAAAAACTCCACAGTTAAGCGTGCTTGACATGAAACAATTTTGGGATGGATGAACTTCTGAGAAGTTTCCTAAAAAGTGTGCGAGTGAGTACAAAACACGCTGGAAAGTCTCGTGTTGGTTTGTGGGATCAGTTGACAATATTTAAAGTCGTATGAAATGTTACAGTTTTACAATGTTATTCTCTTTATGGTTTTTAACATATAGTAATTTTACTAGTGATTTACCTTGGAATGGAGTCTCTTTATGGTGCAGTTTGATAGTTGTTTTGTACTATGGTTGTCACTATCTATAGACAATGGAAAAGGTGCATTCATTCATTTAAGGTGAAGATTGTTGGAGTTTATTATAATGAAACAACTTAGAACAAGTTTCATATCAATTAGAATGGTAAAAGAAGAGAGATATTAATGTTATATATATCGACTCAAGTTCTTTATTTACAAGATGCACCAGTAAAATAAATAAATTGAGCTTGTATTTCTATTTCTTCTTTCTCTTATACTATTTTCTTAGAGTGTATTGATACATAATTCAAGTATTTTCTTTGGAGAGTGTAAGTGTTAGGTGTTTGAAAAAAGTTTATATGTTGTAAAAAATTTAACTATTGTTATTCTCCAGTTAATTTTTTTTTCCACGTTAAATTTTTGTGTTGTGTTTGTATTCTTTAATTTCCTATAGAAGTGTTTTTTTTAAGACTGACTTAACCTAAGTTTTATCCTTAAGGAAAATTTATATTTTTGTCCCTCTAATATGATCACTTTTTGATTTTAGTCCTTTGAATTTTTTTAGTTTATGTTCATGTACTTTAAAATTCTCATTGTTTTAGTCTCTGACGTCATCTTCACATTCAAGTTAGATGATACGACACATTGAAATGGTATGCCACATCATATTTTTGGTGCCATGTGGTACTAAGTTGCCATGTCAATTGTGCCATGTCAGCATCCAATGGGTGATTGTCACGTGGCATGGACAAAAAAACAAAGTTAAACATAATTACAAAGATAAAATAACAAAAGCAAACTATAAATCAGCTTGTTCGGTTGAAATTAGTAATGATGACACGAACATCAACGCTAAACTCTAAACCCTACATTCATATTGATATATCGTCTTTGACTCATTAGACTATCCACATTGGTGAGGTCTTCACCATTTAAGACCCAATACCTAATAGATACCTCAACGTCAGAAATTTTTTTGGGGGTCTCTTAAGACCCAGGGTTTCACTTAAGACCCTCATTCTTAAGCGGGTCCCACACTACTTTTTAATAAAATAATCATTGTTGAGTTGCTTTTGTTGAAATGTAAATGATAAAGAGTTATTGGTGGAACCCATTAAGACTTTTTGTTAGAGGGTCACTATTGGAGTGGTTGAGTACCTATTAGGTACTATTATTAAAAAATTATAAAAAAGTGATGTGTCAACGTGGGACCCGTTTAAGACCTCAAGATTGAGGGTCTCCATTGTTGATGCCCTTATAAGTTCATCTAATGATGACATGTTGATCAATGCTATAGATTCAAAGACTTAAGTATTCCGATCACATTAATTTTGTCACTGTTATATGCATTATATTGTCTTATGCTATTAACTTAATCGGGTAATTTGAGTTTGTTTACAGATTATTTCTTTTTAAATGACACAAAATTTGTGTTGTTTCCTTTGTATGGACTGATTAGAATGAATACATACCTTATTTTTAATAAAAGCAAAGTTTTTGATTTTTTGTTTATAATAAACTTTGAAGCAAACAAATCTTCGGTAAAATGGTTGAATTCAATTTTTTTACTTTAAGTTGAGAACACTAATATAAATCTTAAGACCACAATTTACTTTCTGCCACCAAGCTGACCACCGGCAACCACCACCACCAATGATCACAACCCACTTCTCCGACCATCGCCAACAACCCCCAACGACCGTGCCCACTACTCTCACCATCGTCAATTAACCACCACTTCGACCACTGTCGACAACTACCAACTACCACTCTAACCACTTCTGAATGCAAAATTTTGACCACCACTCCGGCCTGACACCCAATCACCGCTATGACAACCGTGTATGTCGACGTCGCCTTGGCAACCACCACTTTCACCATTGCCAATTGAGTAGAAATGAAAACCAAAAACGACCAAAATAAGCATCCCATGATTTTCATTTGTTTTAAGTTAATTAATTAATATTATTTCCTAATATATTATCATATTCATTTTTTGTTTTTGTTTATAAAAACAAAAACAGCTATGTGAGAACCCACAAACTGAAACGTGATTCTTTTCTTTGTTGTCTGTAATGTTTTTAGAGTAATAATAACGTGTGTTTGTCCATCAATTTGCTATATTAAGCATAATAGGATATGAAAAAACATACCAAAATTAGAAGCTGACTCTAAAAAATATATGTCAAATACTCTACTTTTCCCGTATATCACCCCACTCCACTACGTGTATAAATCCCCATCTCTTTCTCTCCATTAATTCCACCTACAACTACTTTGCCGCTCCCTACTTTTATATTTGCTTGCTACTTGCTACCTATAGTAGGCTAGTATTCACTTCCCATTCCTATATACATTCTTTATTTGTAACCTTAGGCCAATCTTTATTCTTTCATTCCTTCCTTCCATAGTTTTGCTATTTGTAACCACTATTTAGGTGGAGGTGCAAGATGAGAAACATGGCAAGCTCACGAGGTAATATTGCAGCCATAGTTGGCGTCGGCCCAAATCTCGGCCTTTCCATTGCTCGCAAGTTCGCTCATGAAGGTTACACCGTTGCCATCCTCGCCCGTGACTTAGGTATGAAAGTATTTTCTTCTATTATATGTTCATCCTATAACATACTTTTTAGACAAACACGTTACTATTATTGTTGACTTAACTTTCTCTTATAAAACACACAGTATCTGCTTAAACATATATTAATATAATAATACAAACTATTACTATTATTCATGTTTGATTGAATTGAAGGGATATGTGATGTGATACAAATGAATTATTATAAATTGAAGTTATGCCGATGCAGGGAGGTTATCAAGATTTGCAGATGAAATAGCAAGGGAAGAAAAGGCACAAGTGTTTGCTATAAGAATTGATTGTTCAGATTCAAGAAGTGTAAGAGAAGCATTTGAAGGTGTACTTTCACTTGGATTTGTTGAAGTTCTTGTTTATAATGCTAATTATGAGTCACCTCTTCAATCCAAACCAACTCCTTTTCAACATCTCCCAATCCAAACTTTCCAAACTTCCCTAGCCGTTTCATCCCTCGGCGCCTTCAACTGCGCTCAACAGGTAGTTAGTCTAATCTGCGATCCAACATATCAAATGTTTCTGTCGTCTTTTATGAAAAGTATGATGAAGTTAAATAATGATTTATGAATTAGGTGCTGCCGGGAATGGTTGAAAGAGGAAAGGGAACAATTCTATTCACTGGTTGTTCTGCTTCTTTAAACGGCATTGCTGGATACTCTGAACTATGTAAATACTATACAATTATATATATTTTTCATTTTATTTATTGAATTGATTATGTTTATTTAATTTAATTCAAGTTAAGTTAAATTAACTTATAAGAGAACATTGCATTGCATGTGGTGTATGCATGAGACAGGCTGTGGGAAATTCGCTTTGAGAGCACTATCACAATGCCTTGCTAGAGAATTTCAGCCTCAAGGAGTGCATGTAGCTCATATTATTATCGATGGTTTTATTGGCCCACCAAGGTGCGTTTCGTTTGTTTATTTGTTCCTAGATCTTCTTTCCCTTTTCTTTTTCTCTCATTCTTTGGGATCTTGATTTCACCTACTTGCATATATTTTTTGAAAGAACCTACTTGCATATATTTGATTCCATTATATTTCCTGTTCTAATTCCACTATAACTAGTTTACATCTACGAAGCACGTACACTCTTCATATTATGCGTGTTTCGGTGTCGGACATGACACGTGTCCGACACCGACACGATACCAACACATATAATTAAACTGAATTATGTGATTTTTTAAAATTAGCAACAATGTCGGTTGTCGACGTCGTTGTTGTGTCTGATGTCCATGTCCGTATCTGTGCTTCATAGGTTTAAGGATCATATATATGTAAATACTATTTAAAATTTGCATATATTATTAAGAGTTCTGCATGGAACGAGATAAAACGTCAATTTTTAAGTAACAAATTGATTTTGTAAGAATTAAGTCAAGTCTATCCCAAATTTTTAAAATGGTATCGGTGTCTATTTCTGACATCCCACATGATTACCTCTATGCGACTAGTTAGGGCAGTCATCATTTTACATGTAGGTTTGTAAGGGAGAATTAGGTTTTAACCTATTGTGTGAATGACTTGTTATGTTATGGTGTGCAGAGGATCATCGGCAACAACGACGTTGTCGAGGGGAGGAGGAAGTGGTGGTGAGGGTGTTATGGACCCCGACGCCTTGGCTCACACATATTGGCATATACACGTTCAGGACCGGAATGCATGGACCCAAGAAATGGATGTTCGTTCATCGAACTTCTAGTAGCAACTAGCAACAACTACTTTGTCTAATCTTCCCCACCAGTCCGTAATTTATGTCGCTCCATTATTTTCATGTCTCTCTTTAGCCGTCAATCATGTCGTTGCTGATGTCAGAGCATGAACCATGAATTAATTCATGATGTTTCTTATCATCTGGATCGACTTGGCAGTGTGCTATATACTATTTGTGATTTTGTGTGTACAAAAATTAATTACACGTTACAATTATTGTTATGTTCAAGTAATTATTGTTATCATTACATAAAGGAAAAAAAAATTGATCCATTTAAGCATCTCAAATGCTTAGAACTTGTGTTGTTTATTGGGTCTACTAATACAAGAGATAACATTGCTGTTTGAAATTTCCATGTTGCATCAAAATAATTCCTATGAACAGTTTCTTACATAAGTTAAATGCATCAATACTAGTTATGATTAGTGACTAATTTGTCTGGTAATGGGACAAGTTGTTTCTGATCATGGGAGTGGGGTCTCAAGGGACCAACCTAGGAAAAGTTAAGCGGATCAAAGGTTGAGAAGGGGACATGATTGCATGGATAAAAGCTAGAATTCGTGTCCTCATTTTGGACATAGAAAACTATGTGTACTTGGTTGAATTGAATCTCCAATATTGTTTGAGTTTGAGTGTCGACGTTCTTTTAATATTTTCTTTTGAGGGACTTTTAATTTTATTTTTGGAATGTCTTTTGGCCTTTGTTTGAGAGTTTATAGAGGCCAAGAGAGAAGAGAGGATAGAAAATGTTTATTTGAGCACATCCCAAATGAAAAATGTTGAGGCATATAGATTAGAAAATTATATAATTAAAAAGGGTACTACAAGAACTTAATACAATTTTTATTTTTTTTAGGAACAATTATTAAAAAATTTGATAACCGCTTAACATGGGTAAAAATGAAAGGTCCATGGACCCTTTTTAAAAAGGTGCATATTAGAGGCCCCTAATTTTTTTTAATTAAAAAAATGGGTGCTTCTAATACAGCGTGCGTGCGACTAAATATATTTCATTTGAAGTATCATGTAAGACATATCTTGAGGATAAAGGAAATATGAGGATGAGAAGGGGGAATAGTCATGCATGGATATACTTTTTAATTCATAACTTTTTCTTAAATAGATCAAATCGGTCTATTAGTCTATAACTTTTCTCATGAGTAGAGCTGTCAAAATAGATCAAATCGATCAATTAATCCATAATTTGTTTCCCCACTAAATAGTGAGCCTAAAAACAATTTGGCTATTTTGGTTCAAGTACATTTAACTCATATACGATTTGGGTTGGGCCAAGCCGAGCTAGACCATTCTACTTCAAGCTGGCCCACTTCAACATATGTGATTATCCAAAAAAATGGTATTAATAAAAACTTTTTTTGAAAAACTTAAAAGTTAATTTATATTTAAATATATATAAAGTTAATAAAAAGAGATACATTCCGCTTAAACTTAAATTTTTTAAATTTTATAGATTATTAATTTTTTGTGTAAACCCTTCGGTTCTTAGGGAAAAGGGGGTCCTAGTAATCCGAAGTTCAGTCGGGAGATAAGTAAAGTCTGATCAAGAATTGTTCCACCCCGAAATCGAGCTCGAGTTCTCTCGAGCAATTCTTCATTTGGTGGTGTTCATTAACCACTTGACCTCAATTGATTATAAATTATTAATTTGATTCAATTGAAGGAATAAAATATAAGTTTAATAGATATTCATGTTAATGTAAAAAAAATAATAGAGACTTGCATCCAATCTTATCTCAACAAATATATAATTGTTAGAAATAAATATATTAAGTCGCATAAAAAATATAAAATGAGTGAGTTAACTAATGAGTTATGAGTTCATTTTGTTTTCTAAGGTTGCACTTTTTGAGTTCTAACAAATACTCTACACTTTTATGTAATTTTTATGTGATAGATATTTTGTATAGATGTTAATTTATATGGTGTGTATTTGATTGATTTGTATATGAGCATAATGTTGATAAAACATATGACCATAATGTTGATAAATTTCTAGTCAATCAAAATTCGACATGAAGGACACATTCTTTTTAATAAATATAGTCTTGCAAAGAAACAAATTCTTTTTTTTAGGAACAAACAAATAATTTATGTTATTTATCCATTTGACGTGTGTGAAAAAAGAAAATAGTTTTGTTTTACATTGCTTCTATTATTATCTTTTAAGATAAAATGGTAACATTGAAACATGAGCTCAGCCAATCTATTAGACTGCATAACCCATTTATAGTTGGGCAGACTCAACTTTGGCGGTTCATATGGCTAACGATTGATAAGTGCTAGAAAGTAGTAATTTCATGATATATATTAAGCACTTTTAGTTACTTGTTTTACAAGTTATCCAAGAAAAAACCATGAAAAGGGATAAAATGCATTATTATACTCCTTATATCTTACTTGACCCAATTGTGCAGGAAAAGAGTGAACAAGACAGGAATCAAAGAAAGAAAACTTAAAAGAGGAGCAAAGACCAACTCGCCACAACGAAATCCGTCGCCATAGCGAGAAGTTGTTACAGAATGTCACCATCCTGCTCGCACCAAAGCTCACCACAACGAATGAGAAAGCGAGAGCTCGCCATAACAAAGGAAAGGCGAGCAAGAGGGCGAGAAGTGATTCCAGAGACCATGTTTAGAGGATCAGAACTCGCCATGGCGAGGAAAATCTTGCTTGGCGAGATAAGGTGGTTTGGAACACTGAAGGATGACGTGGCTGAAACCCACTGAAAAAGAAAGGTCAGCTCGCCATAGCGAGCATTTCCTGCCTGGCGAGAATGTGAAATTATGCAGAAGTATAAATAGCTCTCTTGTCATTTCAGAAACATTATCTTCATGTTTTTAGAGAGAGAATAGGGCAAAAATTAGGGTTCTTCATATAGCAAGAGTGTTTGAGTGTGGATTCACTAAGATTCTTTGAGAAATCAAGACTTAGCAATGTATCTTAATCATTCCTTCCACTTTTGTAATGTTATCATGACAATGATCAACTAAATCTCCTTTGTTGGGACTAGAGGTACTTGATCAAGCTTAGGTGCAATCTTTTGATCATTTAAATATATGATTTTAGCAATTTATGTGATATTGAGTTTATTCTTGCATTTCATTCTTATGTTTGATTTAAATGTTATTGAGAAATACTTTTTAATCTAGGTTTAGAATATTCATCTATCAAAACAATGATTCTAGACATAGGATCTGTGTTTTGATATTCACATAAAGTATCAGAACGTAAAGCTATCAGATCGTTTAATAGATTGAGAAATCGTTGATTAAACGATACGATTGATCTCACAATATCATTTAGACATAAATGATATTGTCGGGTGATACGTCATAATATCGATAAAAAGCTAGAATCTGTATATGTGATCATTAGAATATATTTGATGTTTGTTTAACGAACTCTAATCCCAACGCTTTTACGCTTATTAATCCCCGTGTTTATTTTCGCAATTTAGTTCAAATAGTTTTTACAACAAACAACCAATTAAACCCTAACTTAAAATGATAATCGACGTTGAACGGGTTATGGTATCACACTAGTCCCTAAGGAAACGATATAAAAATACTTACTTTTGATTGATAGCAAAATACTACATCAACGATTCGGCTCAATCTAGTTCATATATATGTGGTGGACCATTGGACCAGAGCCGAACTAGCCCATTGACAACTATAGGTACGAGTACGGATACAAGATACAACAATTTTAAAAAAAAATATTGAAGGAATGACTACGTCAATTAAAAACATGAGTTTATATAATCCCGACTTGGTTTCTGACTCGATTGTCCCATTTTCCCCTTATAAACTAAATAAAAATAAGGCTTGATAACAGTTATGATCCCCCTATTTTCACTCACTCATTGAATTGGTCTCTTCATTTATGTACTAAAAAACTGTTATGTGACATGTTTTAAATGACGTATCATACAGTCATATGACCTAGAATGATCAACAACCATGAATTACTAAAAAAACCCATAAAAAATCAATTTAAATTTTAATATATTACCGTTTTAAGTTTAAAAACAGAAGAGGGGCCAAAACTGAGTGGTTTTAAAATGGGGGTACAAATTTCATTAGTGAGTGAAAACGGGGGACCAAAATTACAGTTAAGCTTAAAAACAATATTTGTTTTAAGGAAATAATAGATTAAAACTACTAAAGCCAATTTTTTTGTTTTTGTTTTGAAAATCCAAAACGATAATATATTTCAAACGAACGATCAAAATAGATCGAAAGGTTACAAAGTTCACAATCGCAAAAACAACACCAAAAATCAAGTGTCTCCAAAACAAGCAGAAAGAATAATTGAAAATCATATTATTGACGAAATCACTCCTACACATCTGAGTGACTGAGTGCTCCATTGATATAAATTATAAGAAAAGTCTTTAGTTTTCGACTAGATCTATGACGAAACCAAATTTTTTACCATGTCCAAAGATGTAGGATTTAAACAATCACGATTACCAAACACCTCAATGTTATGATGCTTCCAAATTAACCAAATGCATGCCAACTAAATTGCATGAAAGCAATCATTTACTTTTTTCCCTTGAGAAATCAAACATATAAATTGATTTGCATGACAATAAAAATTATTTGTCATTGCACAACTAATTCGTAACATAGATAAGACATCCGCCAATAATTTTGCAAAAACTGAACAATCAAAGCACAAACGTTTAGCTATTTCATTCAAATTAAAACCAACCACACAAAAAAGCGATGTTAAATTTTACATCCCTCTTCGAAATAAATTATCTTTGGTAAAAAAACGACTCATTAAATAATCTTCAAACAAACAATAAAATTTTCAAAAGAAAACCAAATTATTTCAAATGACTATATAAAGGGGAATCTGCTAAATCTTCAAAATTTGATATCAATTTGTAAGCTTCTTTAACAGAATACATACCATAAAGTTTAAGATCTCAATTCCAAATATCTTCCATATTATCGTGCAAAGAAATGTTATAGAATAAAACCATGCACTCCTCCACCAACCAACCTCTCAAACAAATAAAAAATTTCTCCAACTTCAACAATCTCCCACAACACTTATACCTTACATATCATATCCTTCACATAAACTAATTTTTTGTGGTTCTTGATATTACATTTTAATTATTTTTAACTAATTTTGTAAAGATACAATATTTTATTGTAGCTAAATACATAGAAATTATGAAGAAATTGTAATTATTAAAAAAAAAAGTTAATTAAAATAAAATTGGATAAAAAGTGACTGGACTATAGAAGCACTCATATAATATAACACAAGATAGTAAAATTATTCAATTTCCAGTCATTTTTAAGAAGTCTTGTGTGGCCACAAAGCTTAAGCACATTAGGAACACACACAAAAAGAAAAAAAAAAGTAGAAGAAAGAATTAAAGACATATTTGAAGAGTTTTGTATTATGAAAAAGTCATCTAAAAAGTATCTTCCACCCAAAAATTAAATGACATAACACACAAAAAAAGAAGACAAACAAAGAATTGAATGGCCTATAATTTTAATACTATTTTTTTTTTTTGTCCAAATAATTTTGATTTTGAATTGTGACCTTTTTTAAGTTAGAAAACTATCTTTCATTCCTTCTCTCCCCATTCTCGCCCTCCTTCCTTTTTCTTCAAAATCTTTCCCTCTTATATGTTATGCAGCAAATGTTAGTTA
>Ga0209282_1001118_pt1 | contig 14303 bp, 6 predicted proteins | sample Mtrugardesep15_FD_187529 | JGI IMG/M metagenome (GOLD analysis project Ga0209282, IMG submission 187529) | Root nodule microbial communities of legume samples collected from California, USA - M. trunc garden sep15 (SPAdes) (version 2) | ecosystem: Host-associated > Plants > Roots > Nodule...
CTATATATTACTACCATCTAAAGAAATAAAGGCAAGCAATTATTATCAAGAAAGTTAGCATAGTCAGTAGTCTTATCTTTATCTCTCTGTTATCAATTTCCTTTCACTCCACTTCTTTACAATTAAATTGTGTGAACTCTAGCCATTAGGCTACTTGATCAAAAAAAAAGAGGAAAAGTAAGCAATGCAGCGAATTGATTGCGAAGGGTTGGAAGGATAAAAACAGTTTTTTTAGAAAGAGTTGGGAGGATAAAATCAGCTCTTAAATGCTGAGATTTTTACTTGACCCACATGCCTCAACAACCTAAATCTATGAGATTTGTATTTATGAATTTTTTTTTCATGTCAATTTAAAGAAAAGTTACTTTGTTTGATAAAAAAAACATGCATTTTATTTTAGGTTGATTCTTTATTTTATCGTGAACCATTTGAAAATTTCTCTTTAGGCACTTTGGATTCACAAGCACGTCAAACCTTAGAAAATACATCCACATGAAGTTATGAACCGTCCGCTTGTGAACGAGAGTTAGAAATGGTTCATATCACTTTTTAAATTGGTTAAAGAATTAATCGTTCTAAAAAATCATACCTCGTGTTTGCAACAATGAGGCCCCACATGTATGATCAAATGGTGAGGTATACCCTTTTAGATCGATTAAATGTTTAACGAATTTAACAAAATGTCATCACTACAAGAAAAATGGGTTTTAGAATCATCAAAGAACAATACGCTAACAACTTTTAGCGTTAGAATAACATCCAAAAAAGCGACGATAATAAAAGCCTTGAAGCTAAACACTAACATTCAATTGACGCTAAAATAGCATATACAAAAGTGGACGCTAAGATATAAGCTAAATGCGTATTAAAAGTGTATCTAAATGTTGAGGCTACTTAGCGTTTGGTTTCGTTAAAGCTAGATTTAGCACCAACGCGATGTTGATGCTAAAATTAAATCTAAAAAACTAAATTTTTACAAGGTTAGCGTTAAATTTCGTGGACTCTAATCTTAGTTTCAAATAAACGCAAATGCTAAATTGATGATTTTTTGAAAAATAGCGTACGCAATAACACCCAGTTGACTGACATTAATTAACCTGAATGTATGTGATTGGTTAACGACCCCTAACAAGGCTCACACAATAATTTTTAAGATTTAATGACTTTTATATAAATTAAATTAACACTTATAAGTTGAGGCGTCCAATGAAATAACAATCAAATTAATGATAGATACTCAAGTTCAATGATAAAGAACTACATATATTGAAGTCTTAAACATAAAATTAGTAGAAAACTAAAAATAGTCCTAAAACGCCAAAACATAATGCACGTGTTGCAGCTGCCTCCGACTAAACATCTCAATCACCTCATTTATAGGAGGACGAGACTCTCAAGTTAGATGAAATACACCTCGTCTAATGTTAACAGATAAATCTCAATACCGTAACACTGAACTCTAGACATACCCCCAACAACATCTACCCATAACCGAAGCCTTGTCTCTTTCTCAACCTCTTGCATATCACCATTAGAATTCTCATCAATCTTTGTTAGTTGAGTCAGAAGCCTTGTTATCCTGGTAAAAAACAAAAGTTATTAATATATGTATTTTGAACATTAGAAGTAGGTTATTGGTTTTTTTTAAGGGTTATGCTAACTAGTGCCCTAATCTTAGGGCACTAGTTAGTTAAATTAAAAATAGTAAGTTTGCATTGAATTCAACAGTTTTTTAACTTTGAAAAAATCAAATCTATTACTTTTCATAATTTTCCAATACAACATTTCTAAGTTTGTCTCTTAACCAATGCCCTAAGGGCATTCTTTAGCATTTCTTTTTTTTTTTTCTTTTTAAATTTGCTACCTGCTAAAAGGCATACATGCTGGTGGAAGCATATCTCATATTGCAAACATTCTAGGTTTACATAACTTAACAATATATGAATTTTGATCATTAGAAGTAAGTTATTGATATTTTAAAAAAATTCAGCTACTTACTAGATTTTTTGCATATGCACATAATGAATTATGGTTGTTCAATACAAGATTCAGTATTACTTTTTTGCATAAACACATAATGAATTATGGTTCTTCAATACAAGATTCAGTATTACATATGTTCACATATCTGATAACACATGTCTCAAGATTGCAGACATATCCGGTACGAAATACATGTCTCAGTCCACATACACAAGTTTTTCCAGCTTCTTGTTTGATTATCAATTATATTATTATATAGTAAAAAACTTGCAAAAGAAAGGGAAAAAAATGCCTTTTAACATAATGTACTTAGTTTTGTGATAGTATAAAACAGGTACAAGTATTGTCTATGAAACACCGATAGAAACACGGACACGTAAACACGATAATAATTTTAAAAAAATAGAGATAATTGAATGTGACCATATATGTCGACGTCACATTACACACCAAACATCAAAGACCCCTTTAATTCGAAGAGTTAATGGTACATAGAAAATCAGAGTCACCAGATTAGATAACTAATAAATTGAGTTTTTATTTTGAATTTAATTTGTTGAGATTGTAACGGGAGTCATGAGATTTTCTTAAACATAGATCGTTGCGCAAATCATTTGTTTTACACATTTCATGAGAATAAAAGAATAAACATAACATAGTATGTTAACACAAAACATCAAATAATTTCACATGAAAAACCACAAACCACAAAACTCATTTGTAGACACCATAAGAGATCACCATAAACCACAAATAAAATGCCCTAAAAACTCAAAGACTTTAGAAACCAGAAACCATTAAAACTAAAGGAAAGAAATAGAAAACCCTAATAAGAATCAAATACAAACCATAAGAGAATAGAACAGTTGAGAGAAAAGGTAGAACCTTCTAGGCTGGCTAATCCTTTAATCGATTTATAAAGTACTAAACGGTTTATAACTGCTTTTCGGTGTTGAACGGTTCATAACTTCATGTGAAGGTATTTTTGAAAGTTTGAGGTGCTTGTGTCCAATCCAAGATATGTAAAGACCAATTTTCAAACTATTTTAGATGAGTTAAACCACAAATATGTAATTAGAAATATGTGTTCCCCTAAAAAAAAGTAGGTCGGTTCAACCCAACTCGTTTTTGGAATTTAATCTGATAGGCTAGGTTAGACACCACCAAACAGTCCAATTTGATAATTTCTATTGAAATTGAAATGGATAAGCATTCCCCGTTCAAGTAATCACTCACAAATCCAGAAAGAACATCCTTTCTCTTTCTTTGCCTACCTAATTTTCAGGTGATATTATAAAAAGTTTACATGTGGCAATACAAGGTTCAAACAATCATAGTCAAATCATTATTTATATTAAACTTTTTTTTAATTACACCATTTATGACATATTAAATTAAGAAAATGTAACCAACAATCAAATAAAATCTTAATTCATTAAATTTTATTATTATGAAATTTACTCTAAAGAATTATATAAAATGACAAAATTTAATAAAAAGAAAAAATAGAATTAAAACCTCCTATCTCCTATATACATAAATTTTAACATAGTCTAAATAGTCAATCCACGTAGCAATCTAAAACGAAAATTCATACATGTAAGTAGATATTGGTAAATATTATTATTATTTTTTAAGCAAAAGTGATGCTAGATGCATTACCCTAATTCATTAAGAAAAAAAATGCGAAGAAATAAAAAGAAAACTAGGTCAACACATTTTTAAAAAGACATAAATATAAAGTTATACAAGTCTGACTTATTTCTTATATAATTTAGGTTAATGCTATTAGGAAACGAAGGAAACTAACAAAAAAAAATAAAGGGCTAAACAATATTAGCTAACATATATGCGCATGCGTTTCTTTCTTTATAAATTAGTTGATAAATATTAAGAAAACACTAGACAAACATTAAAAAACACGGAAAAATATTATAAGTCATACATAAAAAAGTCCGGGACAAGTTTATCACAATTTTTTATGACGTTTTTTCATTGATAAATATATTAAAAAAATGGGACATATATTACTCAATAATATATACATAACATATATTTGTCATTATAAATATAAAAAAAAGACATAGGACAAATATTTATTATTGATACATACAAAATTAAAAGTAAAATATTTTTCACTGATAAAAAAAACATTGTTAAAATATAAGTCATTAATACAAAAAAAACATGGGAGAAATATTTGTCATCGGTAAATCTAGAAAAAAGGACAAATTTGTGATTGAATTTGATACATAAAAAAAGGCAACAAAAAAATCGTTGATAAATATTGAAATTAATATAAAGATATTTTTTCAATAAAAAAAATTAAATTAAAAAGAAAGGGAAGTACAAGACTGGGGGAAGGACCTGACCCAGTAAACCACAAAAGCAGAATCCAATAATTCAGTACAAAAGTGATAATAAAAGAGAACAACCCTAAACAACCACTACCACGGACAATCCAACAAACCCATATAAAGACGCGAAACAGAATTGCAAAAAAAAAAACGTAGAATGAATATTTTGAGCATGAAACGACCCAAGTTTCAATAAATTCCTTCAAAGTATCAACATGCCATAAATGCCCTTTCGAGTCAAAACAACCAATTACTAACCGATCCATAGAGTTGCAATGGCCTTGAAACTTCAGTCGCAACCCAGATCGAGGGATGAACAAACGACATAAATTTATCACTCTCCACCAACAATGCAAGAACGACCACTAACGTCAACATAGAGCATCTACACACCTAACCCTTTCGAGCAACATTACGATAAAACCAGTCATGTTGAATCGAGATATGCATGATTCAAGATTTTTAGACCAAATCACAAAGCTGAAACAAAGCCACCACTCATCTTCATCTCCATAGAACAAAAATAAATAGATGCAAATAAACAAAAACAAAAAAACCTGATCAAGACTAAGAAATAATTGTGTTGACGTCAAAGCTCTACAAGACAATGTCGACGTTGAACGAAACCAGTGACCACAACAGAATTAACAAACACCAAAACTGTGAAAGGACATACGCGGTGGCGCTTCATCGAAGAAGATCTGAAACACATAAATATATTTTTCATTTATACATAAAAACACGGGACATATATCATAAAATAAAAAAATAAAAAAACAAGTGACATATATTTGTCATTGTTGCGGCGAAAAAAATACTAACATTTTAAAATTCACAGGATAAATAATTTTTCATCAATAAGTAAAACAATTTAAAATTAAAAAATAAATAGTCTATCACTCATGCATTACATGGGTTAACACACTAGTCCATATGCAATCGACAAAGTTGTGTCGAGTAAAAAACAAACACAACTGTTATTTTAATTTCCTTCAGATATTGCCAACCTAATTTTCAGGTGATATTAACTAGATTTTAATAATGTTGAATGTGCTTTTAAGTGTGCATAATAATCTTGTCTTGGTACTTTTTTCTCTGGGAGGTGTCCTTGATTTTTGCTGTTCATGCATACTATTTCTTGCCTTTCCTTAAACGCTCACGTGTTAGGGTTGTTATCACCATTATTATTAATTAATATATTTAGATTAGCCGAGGTGGTTATCCATTGTGTCAGAAAATGTTTTTCTTTAAAAATCCCATCAACTTTAATTACTCAAGTAGAAATCGGATGACTTAATTCTCGTGAGCTTAACTTAGTTGGTAAGGGATATCGTATTTTATATATATGAGTCGGGGTTCGAACCCCGAACACTCCACTTCTCCACAATTAAATTGTGCGAGCTCTAGTCACTAAGTTATTTGACCAAAAAAAAAAAATCAGATAACTCTTTGTTCTTTTCTTCTTCCATTTTAAAAGTACTGAATGTCTGAGTTAATGTAAGTGTATTTCTCGTGTCTTGAGAACATCATTACGATTACCATTTTTTTCTATGTGTAATGTTATCATATACTACCTCTGTCCTTAATTATAGGACCCTTTTGGGAAAAAAAATTTTGTCTCTATTTATAAGACCCCTTTGCTATTTTCAAGTACATTAATTAATTCTTTACCAACATACCCCTATTTATTTTATATCTTTTTCTTCAATCAACATTAAATATTACATTGAAAACATACACTAACCCTCTCTTTTAAAGGACAAATTTATAAAAATAATAGCAATTGTAAACAAATTTATTATATTTTTAATTTTCTTAATTCCCGTTATTTTTTTAAAGGGTCCTATAATTAAGGATGGAGGTAGTAATTAAGAACAATTTTATTACACAAGACTACACACAAGAGGCCACACAAGAGGCCTTTCAATGCTTGAATTCGACATCAAGATTTGATAGACTCAAATTTGACTGAAAAGTCGACACCAAATATATTTCTTGATGAATGTTATATATTTCAAAAGTAATTTTTTTTATTTCAAAAGTAATTATCTTTATTTGAAAATAAATGTTAATTGACTTATGCATGATTTCATGCATTATACCAAGACTTGTGGAACTTCCTTTAAATATTGTCTACCTAATTTTAAGGTGATATTAACTAGATTTTAATAATGTTAAATGTGCTTTTAAGTGTGTGTTTCTATTTTTGAAGGAGCTTTTAAACGTGCCTAATAATCTTGATTTGGTAATTTTTTCTGAGTGACCTGTCCTTGATTTTTGCTGTTTATGCACAGTATTTTCTTGCCTTTCCTTAAACTTCTCACGTGCTAGTGTTGTTATTACCATTATTATTAATTAATATTTTTAAATTAGCCTTTTAAAGAGGAAGAGGTGGTTATCCACCGTTAGAAAACGTTTTTCTTTAATTACTCAAAGTAATTAAAGAAATCCAACAAATAATTTTTTTATCGTATTTATCGTGGGTGCTCTAAGTGTCTGAGTTATATTACTTCACACTTCTCACTTATTTTTATTTTAAAAAATAATTGAGAAGTAATATAGTGTCTATCGTGGATGCTCTAAGTGTCTGAGTTATGTTACCGTATTTATCGTGTCTTATAGCCTCGATATGATTACCTATGAGAACAACCTATTATATTTTGGGGAGTTGCACAATCCAACAAATAATTTCTAAATCTAATCCAAGTCACGCCTCAGGTTTTATTTCATAATTTATTGTTTATTTTGCAGATTATCATCCTCTGGTCATCGGCGAATTTTAGTCCTCCACGCCAATTTTGACCCGGTCAACAGATACGTCGGCGCCACGTGTGTAATTTTTTTATTTAAAAAAATATATTTTTGTAATTAAAAAAACGTTTTTTTTAATTACAAAATAAAAAAAAAATATTTTTTTATTACAAAAATTAAAAATAAAAAAATTTATTATTATTTTTTAATTACAAAATAAATTTTTTTATTAAAAAATACAAAAATATTAAAGTGGGTGCCACGTCAGTATTGACTGGGTCAAAATTGGGCTAGGGGGCCAAAATTGCAACAAAAAGTAAACTTAAGGGCCTTGGAAGAGTTTTTTATTTAGGGGGCCAAAATTACAACTTTGAAAAACTTAGGGGGCAAAGAGTGTAATCAAGGAAGATCCTTAAAAAAGAAACAAAAAAGACAAATTTTTAAGGAACCAATATTTGGAATGATGAAACTGAATGTAAAATAGTGAGGTAAGGGTAAACAATATGATAAACTTTATAAAAACGAATGAATATAATCAAGTGGGGTAGGTTGCTAATTTACACGTTAGTGTTTTTAGATGAATTTAGCTTGCTAATTTACACATATTTTTTAAAGACATATTAATGTTTTTAGGTGGATGTAAATTAGGAGCATATATATATATATATATATATACACATACTGATTCGGTGCTAAAATACACAAATTTTGAAATTGAAAATATTGAGTTTGAGCTCATTCTCCCGTTGAGTGAGACATTATCTCTTCACTTTAAATTTATTCCATAAATTTTTTGCTTGTTTAAGAAAGAAAAAAATATTCTATAAAAAGTAAAGAATGCATGCAAAAATGAAATCTTATTATTCAATATTCATTCAGAATTCAGATTAGTCAGCACACAGCACTCATCAGACACAAATATTATGAAATTCCAAATCAACATCAATCTTTGTCTTTGTTTTTTTTCCATGTCTCACTACTCTTTCACTTTTCTCTTTTTGCTTTGAATATCTCTTTTGTCTATCAACCTTACTTTTCTCTATTCATGGCATCCAACACCGCCACCCTTCTCAACCAAGTTCATTCCTCCGGCCATTCCATTATTCCAACGACACTCCAACATCGGAAACATCGAAATTCAGCCATCGCTGTCGCTCTTCGCCGTAGAAGTACTCAAAAGAAATATTCAGGTATTAGCTCTCCTGTGAATTTCAGACAAGAGTTGGTGAAAAATGAGTTTACTGCTAGGAAGCTTGCAGCTGGTTTGTGGCAGTTGCGGTTTGTTGAGGTCTCTGGTGATGGCGGTGCCGGTGCTGCTATCGGTGATGAACCGTTTCGTTCTTCCAAGTCAAAGGTAAGTGTTTGCGTCAATGTGATGTTTTTTCTCATATAATCCAACCATGGTTTTAAATTTGAGATTGAACTCATTGACACGTCGATACGGATAATAAATTGATAATTGAAAAAATGAATTAATTGAATGTGATGTTAGATCCCAAGCATGCCTTCAATCGGAAAGTATATGTGTTACATAATACATGCAACAGCCCGCTATTACAGGCCACAATTTAAAATCATGAATCCAATGACTCCGCAACCCAATGCACTTAGCAAATGTGTTGATAATTTTAGGATTTGATGCTTGATATTTACAAGTTTAATAAGAATCAACATGTTTCTTGTGATTTGGTGTTAGTACTTTTTTAAATTAGCATTTTAAAGAAATAAAAATTTATTTAACATTTATTTTTGACACTTTTGGTTTGTTGATCTTTTACGTAGAGTTTAAAGGGTTATACATAGTCATGTCATGTCTCTAAGTCCCTAGATGTTGTCTTTACGAGTATTGATTTTAATTTGTCGTCTAAAAAAGACTTAGGGAGGCAACTTGTTGTCTGTTTGTCTTCTATCCATCCATGTGTAATTAAGTATTGATATATAAAAGAGTTATAATGAAAAATAAAATTTTAAACTATAACTTAACCTAGTTTTGTAGTTGACTATAGTTTATGTATCTTTCGTCCGATATGTTTGATTCAGCTAGCTTATAGAAATGTGAATTATCAAAGTTCAAAAGACAAATTGAAAGTGACAAAAGGTCAGAAAAGAAAGCCCGTAACCATCTTGCGTTCAAGAAATGGACTTCTATGTGAGGTACCATTTACATGCTTATTATTACTATTAATTAGTATTAGTACTATTAGTATGGAGTAACGATCTTAATTAGAAATCTAATATGTGGGGATTTTGTCTTAAGCTTGAAGCCTTTTTGCCATTTATCAAATCTTCAAAAGGGAAAACAAAATGGAGCCCTTCACTTGATGAAGCATCTAGTGAGTCCACAATAGTTCATAGGAGGAAGCTTCTAGAAAAGAGAAAATTAGCAGATGATCAACATGACTCTATCGTCACCGTTCTGCTTGAAGAACTCCTTCAAGCTCAAAGGTCGATTCATAAACTTAAAGCAGAACGGAATTCGTCTAAGAAAAAAGTTGAACAATTTTTGCAGAATCTCGAAGATGAAAAAGTGTTATGGAAATGCAATGAACACAAGAAGATTGAAAAAATGTTAGATGAGTTAAAGGATAAGTTAACAAGGGAGAGAAGAAGTAGAGAGAGGATGGAGTTGCTGAACACCAAACTGTTGCATGAATTGGATGTAGCTAACGAATCCAACACGCGGTTTATGAAAAACTACGAAAAAGAAAAGAGAGAAAGGAAACTAACAGAAGAAGTGTGTCATGAATTGGCCAAACAAATAGGAGAAGACAAAACTAAGATTGAGAAGCTTATGAGGGACTCAATAAAAATTTACAAGGAAGTTGAAGAAGAGAGGGAGATGATGCAAATGACCGAGCAATGGCGCGAAGAACGTGCACAAATGAAGCTAGATGATGCAAAAAATGTACTTGAAGAGAAATATAATCAAATGGTAGAGTTGATTGCTTATCTTCAAATGTTTTTAAGATCAAGAGGTGATGAAAGTAACCAGAAGGAAATTGAGGATGCTCGGTTGATCAAACAAGCGGTTGAATCGGTAAACATTCAACAAATTCTAGAACTTTCCTATAATTTCTCAAAATCAGATGATGTATTTCCAATCTATGAAGAATGTAGAGAAAAAGCAGGTATGGAATATTCTCCCGCCTCTAATCAAGTAACTTCGTGCCGCAACGATGAGACAACAATTTCTCAAACAAAATATTCTCAACATAGAATGGAAGGCAACATGATTGGTGAAACTACTACTTCTTTATGTAAAGATTCTGTTGAAGGTAGCTTAAAACACTTTGAATTATTGAGACAAGCAAACTCAACAGAGCACAACATCAATCCTCACATAGCTCGTGGGATGAAAGGGTGCATAGAATGGCCAAGAGTTATTCCAAAAACTAATTCCAAAGTTATTCCTTTGGAAGAAAGAGTGAAAAGTCAGAAATCTCAGTTGCAACATATTCTTAAGCCAAAGGCTTTTTAAGCCTTTGTTTGATGAAATGTTTATTACTTAGAAATAGAATGGAAAGACTTCAACATATTTTCTTTGCTGGATAAGTTTTGGTTACATTGTGTTGGAACAAGAATGGTTGAGAAGTAAAAAGATACGAAAAACACGAACACAGAAAAGACGATGATGACACAATGTTTGGTCTTGGGGTTCAGCCAATTGTGTTTACTTCTGTGATTGTAGTGCGGCTGCAACACTTTTTTATTGATCAAGTTTAAAGTTTATTATAACTTGTATTTAAGTACTACGATCTAGTTTACAAGATTACCCTTAAATCGTATAAAAGCAATGCAATTTTGTTTAGTTTTTGAAAAAAAAATAATAATTAATGCACCATTTATTTGGATGTACAACATATTTGATTTTCTCAAGTGAGCAACTTTCACTCTTGCAATAAAAATTAAAAAGTGAGTAATTTTCACTCAAAAAAACAAAAAATATGAAAATCACAAAGAAAAGAAAATGGCATCACCAGTTCACCCCTCACCAAGGCATGTCAAAGGACAAATGCTTTTACTTTCTTGGTGCTGCCTTGTTGATAGGATACATTTTACTAATTAATTGTAACTAAGCACAAGATGGAATGATTAACTGTGACCCCATGAAGTCTTATTATGTCTGCTAAAAATGTTTCTATAAATTGACACACCTGATGACACGCCTATAATTTCTCCTGTCTTGGCTGTTGATTGATTGTATAGTAGTTGCTCCTTTTACAACCCGAAGTTCTTGCACAAATCAACCTAGCTAAGACCAAAATAATCCATTTTATTGTTAAACCAAACTGAACCTCAAAAATAAAATAAAATAAAGGACTGAATTAAAAAAAAGGTATTTAATCCAAAATTAATGTATGTGTATCCCTAGTAAATTCTTAAATTTTAGCATGATGATTACACGAATTAGTTAGTGTTTGTAGTTTCTCTCATTTATTTTATTAAAGTAAATAAATAAGTGTTTTTTTTTATCTCCTATCAATAAGTGTTTTTTTTTGGTTCACTAGATATCAATAAGTGTTTTAATAATGGTTAGTTGAACTCTTATGGCATCTTCAGTAAATAGACATGATAGGAAGTTATGAAATCCACTCTGTTCCCTCTGTTTAAGGAGTGAAACATATGAAGTGTTAACCCCACAAAAATGAACAAAATTTCCGCTCCATGGAGAGAACTAATAACATGACTCTTATCCCTTTACCTACTTAACTTAAAGGGGCACACATGAATACAAGAGGAGATTGATGTTTCGTGCATGCCACTCTTAATTAGGGTTATTTAAAAATAATAATAATTAATACAGTAATGGAACCTAACTTACAAATTCATTTGGACATCGATTTGATGAAAAACCGAGTGGGTTGTGAGATTTGAGTTTTTTAGGGTTTTGAAAATAAGAAAATAGAGAACTGAAGGAAGAAAAAGAAGGTCACCTACCGGAAAATAACGTTTGATAATTAATTGAACGGAATATAACTTTCCATAAATCATCAAACTAAAGATAGTTTTTGGTAAGGGGTATCTTTGAGTTTTTGAGGGGTAATTGGGAAACATAGGAAAAGAACAATTTTCATAAAATATGAACGTTTCTCTTTAGGTCCCCAATATCTCTAAGACCCCATAAATACAGATCAAGCATTTATCTACAAAAATGTACATCCGATAGATAATTACCTGATGTATAAGGGACATTAGAGATGTTGGGGGCCTAAAAAGATACACCCATAAAATATTGTCAAGGTCCAACTTCCAAATGGGTCCACACTTAGGGCCTTGTATCACGGATAGCCCACTATCAAATAGAGCCCAATAGTTAATTTTACGACATTTTCAATAAAATATGAGTTTTGTTTTTCTGACATCCAATAGTTCATAGAAACACATGTAAATGACTAAAAAACCCAGTGGTAGTTAACTACCGCTGGTTTTTTAGTTATAAGTCAGCGGTAGTTAACTACCGTTGGAGCCGCTGATGATATTTTAGTATTTTACTTGTGTTTTTAGGAAGTTTTTGAAGTTAGAAAAGCAATTTTCATAAAATATAGAGAATTTCTTCTTGCTCTACAACATACAGATTATAGAACCCGAACAATGTAAAAATAGTCAAAAACATCTTTCAACATTCTAAAATATTTTGGATTTTATAAGCAGAACAAGAACGTAAGAAGGGTGACAAAAGAAAGTCTATGAAAATACAAGCTAATGTACATTTGAAGACGAGTATTATAATACTCTTTTGATCAAGGTTTTACATCTTGAGAGTTTTCCTCAACTCGTTTTGCCTAGATAAACTCGACTCGAGAACTCGTACGAGTTTACCTAAAATTAAAATTATATAAAATTTATTATATGGATGACATATATAAGCTAATATATAACTGGCGTCACAATCACCGGAGTCGCAATCAGAATTTCCCATGTTCATGGTTTGAGAACTCATATATAAAAGAAGAAAAAAAACGTTTCATATCAGAAAGCTAGCAATGTGTTAATGTAAATGTAATTATTCAATAAAGGTTTCAGTCTTTGGGCTTGCAGAAAAAGAATTTGGGTTTTGAAAAAAATGAGCCCAAAAAAATGGGCCAATTTTTTTTTCCAGATGTAAACTCGGTAAACTTGGTTGAGTTTACCGAGTGTTAACTCGGTCAAACTCGTCAAACTTTCCGATTTTATCTGAAACCGAGTTTACCTACAAGTTAACACGATTTCGATACCTAAAAACGTAAACTCGATAAACGCAAGACTAACCTATTTATTCTTTATAAAAGAGACTGACCAATTTCAACTATCTTTAGGTATCTTGGTTTAATAATCTCAAGTAATTTGGGTTTGCTCCAAATTTTGGCATGTAGAGTGCATCATTTTCGTTTATACTTTGGTGCGTAGCAGTTTCTCAATATATACACCTCTTTCGTGGATGGGAAGGATTTTGCCAACTTTTCAGCTTTCAGTTGGTTTATCTGATCACTATTGTAATTGTAATTAATTGTCTGTTATTTGGTCCCACTTGTGCTAATTATTAGTTAGATTCTGTTTGTTTATAAAAAAGGAAATTAATTTTGATGTATTCTCAATGTAATAAAATTTATATTATTAATGAAATATTTTTTTAACAATCCAAAAGGGAACGGTTAAGGGATTTAGCCACAAATTATAAAATTTAAAAGATAAACTTGAATTCTTAGCATTAAGCCACCAATAAGACCGTAATTTAACTCTATCTAGCGGTCGGGTGGTAGACTCCTCATTGTTCTTAAGGACAATAAGACTCCTCTTTGATTCTTCTTTTCTATCCCGCACATAAGTTAGAAAGACAACATTTATCATAATCCGAACTGATTTTGAAAACCCTCCCAAAACACTAAAATGAAGGATGTGTTCATGCAAGATAAAGTGTACATTTTATGTTGTTTGTGACTTTTAACTAATATCCAATCAGTGAACAATATTATTTTTTTAAGGACTATATATTTTTTAGCGGTTTTTTTGGAGAAGATGCATACGTGAATTGGTTTAGGATAGCATGAGGAAAGACATATGTGGTATTTTAATTGAGCATTTAAATCTCAACCATTAACTTTTAACCAAATGGTTGATAATTATTCTCATGTAAGATAGTCACTCTCATAGTATATATATATATATATATATATATATATATATATATATATATATATATATATATATATATATATATATATATATATATAT